>Ga0208896_1000147_pt1 | contig 39032 bp, 52 predicted proteins | sample ETNtaG_27_FD_185778 | JGI IMG/M metagenome (GOLD analysis project Ga0208896, IMG submission 185778) | Marine microbial and viral communities from oxygen minimum zone, Eastern Pacific Ocean - ETNP201406SV63 (SPAdes) (version 2) | ecosystem: Environmental > Aquatic > Marine > Oceanic ... | reverse complement strand
AGTTATCTCAATGGGGCAAGAAATCAGTGTGACCGCTTTACAATTAGCATCAGCGTATTCCGCAATTGCGAATGGAGGCTATTTACTTAGACCCAAAATTGTCAAACAGATAATGAGTCACAACAGTAAAATAATGAAAAATAACAATTCCAAAGTTCATCGCAGAGTTGCTTCCTTAGAAACAACGGAAACAATAAAAAATATTCTTGTTAAAACAGTTAAAATGGGTACCGGATCATCTGCCGCAATCCCTGGCTGGGATATAGCAGGAAAAACCGGAACTGCTGAAAAATTTATTAATGGATCTTATTCCGAGACTAAATTTATTTCCAATTTTGTTGGATTCTTTCCTGCAGAAAAACCATTGCTATTAGGCGTAATAATAATTGATGAACCAAAATTCGGTTCCCATTGGGGCAGTATAGGGGCAGCGCCTGTTTTTCGAAATGTCGCCCAAAGGATAATAAACATGGATGACTCATTTCAACATAAAATACAACCAAAAGAAATCCTAAATGGAAATAATGTATGGGCTTCAAACAAAAATGTATTTACAAAAAATATCCAAGATCCTACTCTATTAAATCACCCAGGAATTGATGAAAATAAAGATTGTATCGTTCCGGATGTGCGCCAAATGAGTCTATTAAAAGCTGTAAGAAAAATAAAGGAAAGTGGATTTGATTATAGTGTTCACGGTTCTGGAATTGTGCATTGGCAATCTCCAAAGCCCAATTTAATAAAAACCTGCGGTTCAACTTGTGTCATTGGACTTAATTAAAATGCCTAAAAAACTCACAGAATTGGTAAAAAATATTAATCCACTAAATTTAGTAACAGATGATATAGAGATCAGTAGATTATGTACTAATTCTAAGCAAGTGGTCCAAGGAGATATGTTCATTGCTATCCCGGGCCATTCTGTAGATGGACATCAATATGTACAAGAAGCGATTGAAAATGGCGCAGCATCCGTTCTGGTAAATGGTAGAGATGTTGGTTCTGTTTCCATCCCTCTCATATCAGTAGCAAACCCCCGGCGTGCATTATCAAAACTGGCTTCGGAATTTTATAATAATCCATCTGAAAAAATAAATATTACGGGAATAACTGGTACTAATGGAAAAACATCTACTGCTTATCTATTAAACTCCATTTTAATAGCTGACGGGAAAGAATCTGCTGTTTTAGGTACGTTGGGATTAAAAACAAAACAATATAATGAAGAAAAAAAGCTCACGACCATGGATCCAGTGAATCTACATAAAACAATTAATCAGTTAATTAATAATGGTACAACTCATTTAATTATGGAAGTATCCTCTCATGCTATTGAACAATTTCGTGTTGCCGATGTGAATTTTAATTATGCAGTGTTTACCAATTTAACCCAAGATCATTTAGACTATCACCATACAATGGAAGACTATTTTCAAGCAAAAGCTAAATTATTCAAGATGCTTCCTCTTGACGCAACTGCTATTATTAATCTGGATTGTCAATATGGAAAAATATTAAAAACTATATGTCCAGCTCCTGTTGTATCTACATCTTCAATCTCGAAGGATATGATTCAATTTTCTGTATTTCAATCAACTCTTAATGGGATTGATGGTGAGATAATAGCAGGCAATAAAATATATCCAATTCACTCCCCCTTAATAGGAGATTTCAATAGGGAGAATATATTGATGGCTGTTGCAACTGCACATAGTATGAATATTTGCTCTTCTTCTATTGAGAATGGTATAAAAAATTGCACACATATCCCTGGAAGAATGGAGTATTTTAAAAAATCAAATTCCGGAACAATTATTATCGACTATGCCCATACACCAGATGCATATGAAAAAGTTTTTTCAACAGTAAAGTCATTGATAAACGGACATATTCAAACCGTATTTGGGGCTGGCGGAAACCGGGATAAAAGTAAACGTGCCATCATGGCGTCCATTGCAGAACACTATTCAAACCATTGTTATATAACCCCCGACAATCCAAGGAATGAAGATCCTGATAATATAGCTGCTGATATCGTTTCAGGATTTTCATCCAATTGTTTCACAATTTACCCCGATCGAAAGAGGGGGTTGATAAATGCACTTGAGAATCTGAAGCCTGAGGACGCAGTTGTAATTTTAGGAAAAGGATGTGAAGATTTCCAGAAAATAAATAATGAACGGATACCCTATTCTGATGTAGACACTGTAAAGGAGTTTATTTCATGAGAATTGCCTTACCTGATCCAGCGGGATTTACAGAATGTTTTTCTGACATTTCCAGTGTCAAGGTGGATTCAGATATCATGGGTATTACGATTGACAGTCGGAATGTAAAACCAGGGGACCTCTACATAGCTTTATCTGGTCTACGGAATGATGGACATAATTTTGTTCCCGATGTAGAGTTAGAGGGATGCAGTGCAGCTTTGGTATCAGAAATTCAGAAAGAATGTAAAACTATTCAACAAATTAGAGTTGATGATCCTTTAACAACTATAGGCCAAACTGCCAGTTTATGGAGAGAAAATATCGATATCCCTGTAATCGGTATCACAGGAACAAATGGAAAAACATCAACAAAAGAATTAATAAAACATGTTTTGAATGGAAATATGAATGTTCACGCCACCAAAGGGAATTATAACACATCCATTGGGGTTCCGCTAACGTTGTTAACTATGACTTCATCCCATGAAATATCTATCTTAGAATTAGGTGCAAATCAAAAAGGAGATATTCGTTATTTATGCGAATTGACTAAACCGAATCATGGACTTATTACTAACATAGCTCCTGCACATTTAGAGGGATTTGGATCTGTGGAGGAAATCGCAAAGGAAAAAGGGGAATTATTTCTATCATTAAATAACGGTTTTGCGTTTATTAATAAGGCAGATGAAAAAATCAGTGCCCTTCCCTCTTCTGGGGAAAAAATAACTTATGGGTTAACACCAACCTGTGATTTTCCCGCTGATATTATCTCTGAAAATGATGGAAGTTTGACTTTAATTATTGATTCGGAGGAAATATCTACAGATTCCCGGAATCTAACTTTTTTAAAAAATGTAATTGCAGCAGCATCCGTATCTATCACTCTTGGAATTGAGTGGAATGTGTTTAGGGAACGCATTACAACCTTTGACCATCCGAAGGGAAGGTGTCAGGTAAAACAAATTAATTCTATTACTGTTATTGATGATACCTATAATGCAAATTTAGAATCAACCATCGCTGCACTCGATTATTTAATGGCTTTCGGGGGAAATGGACGAAAAATCTTCATTTTTGGAGATATGTTTGAATTAGGGCAGGACACAGAATTGCACCATCGAAAAATAGGGGAAAAATGTAAACAAAGCGCATTAGACGCTGTGTATCTTTTGGGAGAGAAAACTATATTTACCGATATGGAACTAAATTCATCCATAAAACATAGGCACTATTCATCCAAAAATGAATTAATTACCTCCTTGAAAGATTCGTTCAAAGAAGGAGATAAAATTTTATTTAAGGGATCTAGAGGGATGGCAATGGAAACAGTAATTCAGGGGATTTTTCACTAATGCTTTACCAATTTCTTTATCCTTTAAAATCATATTGGTCACTACTAAATCTATTTCAATATATCACTTTCAGATCTGCACTTGCAGCTATTTTTGCATTACTAATAAGTTTTCTCTTCGGTCCGAAGGTCATCCACATGCTCAAAACTCACCATATTGGTGAAAAAATACGATCCACCGGACCACATACCCACATACAAAAGCAAGGAACACCCACAATGGGAGGAGTACTCATATTAATTGCAGTACTCCTCCCTACCCTCCTATTGGCAAACCTGACAAACCCCTACATTCAAATTATAATATTTGCAGCAATATGGATGGGGCTAGTTGGTTTTATTGATGATTATTTAAAAGTAGTTAAAAATTTCGAAAAAGGGCTCATCGCCAGATACAAACTATTCGGTCAAACTCTTTTAGGTATTGGAATCAGCGTTTGGGTATACAATATGGGTAATTGGGAAGGAATTTATACCATCACATCAGTTCCATTTTTGAAAAACTATAATTTAGACTTCGGATTTTTTTACCCTTTAGTAATCTTATTTGTTATAACAGGAACGTCAAACGCGGTTAATCTAACTGATGGTCTTGATGGACTTGCGACCGGACTATTAGCAATAGCTTTTACAGTTTTTGGAGCAATTGCCTATATCACTGGAAGGATAGATTTTTCAAGTTATCTAAATATTGTATATCTTCCAGGAGCAGGTGAACTGACTATATTTACATCTGCTATGGCTGGAGCCTGTCTCGGGTTTCTTTGGTTTAATTCTCCACCTGCACAAGTTTTTATGGGAGATGTTGGTTCTCTTTCCGCTGGTGCCGCCCTAGGAACATTAGCAGTGTTATTAAAAAAAGAGTTGTTGCTGATTATCATTGGGGGAGTATTTGTTTGGGAAGCATGCTCCGTCCTACTACAAATTGGATATTTCAGGTGGACCAAAAAGAAAAAAGGTAAAGGTAAAAGGCTTTTCAATATGGCACCAATTCATCATCATTTTGAATTAGCTGGCTGGTCTGAAACAAAAGTGGTAGTTAGATTCTGGATTATCGGTATTCTTTTGGCATTATTTTCTCTTACTACTTTTAAGATTCGCTAATGGATATATCTAAGACTATCCCAAAAACCCTTAAAAATAAAAAAGTTACTATCCTCGGAATGGGAATCAGTGGAGTAGGAGCTGCAAAATTACTGCATCATCTGGGTGCAGAAGTGTTTGTGAGTGATATCCAAGAAATCTCAGCCGTCCATAATTATTCTATTGAATTAAATAAAATAAATATCCCCTTTGAAACGGGGACTCACAGTGAAAGAATCCTGGATAGTGATCTCATAGTTGTATCACCTGGAATTGGACAAAACACTGATGTAATTCAAAACGTCCTAAATAATGACATCCCCATAATTGGAGAATTGGAACTGGGAAGCTGGTTTACAGATGCACCAATTCTCGCAGTTACTGGATCAAATGGAAAAACAACCACTTCAAAATTATTAGAAGCTATTTTCCAGACAGATACTGTACACGGAGTATTAGCAGGAAATATAGGTATTTCTTTTTCACAGAAAGTTCTTGATGATTTAATCAACCCGAACCCAAAACGGTATTTTATTCTTGAGATATCTAGCTTTCAGACTGAATTCTTGATTCACTTTAAACCATTTGTCAGTATTTTTCTTAATATATCTCCAGATCATTTAAACCGTCATGGAACAATTGATGAGTACTTAAATGCAAAAATTAAATTATCAATAAATCAGGATGAGAATACTTATGTAGTATATAATGAAGATGATAACAGAATAAAATATACTTTTGAAAATTCACATATTAATAATATTCCGTTCAGTTTGAATCCTGAGCAGTCTTTTCATTTTGGCTTAAATGAAACCAGAATAATTAAGAAGAATCATAAAACTTTTATCACACTCAATGAAATATCTTTGATAGGAAAACATAATTATTCAAATATCATTGCCGCAGCAACCACAGCTCACTTGCTAGGGATTGAAGAATCTCACATTTCTGAATCAATAAAATATTTCCATCCAATTTCCCATAGAATGGAACATTTTCATACAGAAAATAGGATTAAATATATAAATGACTCCAAAGCAACAAACATTGATGCAGTAAAGTGCGCTTTGGACAGTTTTACTCAGCCTGTGATTCTCATTCTTGGAGGATTATTTAAGGGCGGATATTTTAATGAACTCCTTCCACATACAGGAAACGTAAACGCTGTTATTGCATATGGCGAGGCTCAGGAATTAATTATAACCGCATTGAGGGATTCGGTAAGACTGTTTAGTTCAGATAGTCTTAAACAAGCGGTGGACCTGAGCCGTTCAATTGCTCATCCGGGGGATATCATTTTGCTATCTCCCGGTTGTGCAAGTTTCGATCAATTTAATAATTATAAAGAACGAGGCGACTGCTTTAAAAAATATGTTTTAGAGCAAATTTAATTCAATGCATCATTTAAATCTTATTAAGCGACATATTGATCATATCCTTCTCGGACAAATCTTAGTTATCGCTGCGTTTGGACTAATCATGCTTTACAGCGCAAGTTCAGCTCAATCTGTTCATCTAACTGGTGGTAAGACAAACTCAATGTATTTGACCGCTCATTTAAAACGATTGCTCATTGCCTTGTGCGCCATGACAGCATTTATATTTATAGATTATAGGAAGTTAAAACAATGGGCACCAATTTTGATTGGTGTGTCAGTTGGATTGCTTTCTCTAGGATTGATTCTCAAAATCGTTTCCGGTAGTACATTCCCTGCAAGGTGGATTCATTTAGGGCCATTTACATTCCAAACATCTGACTTTGCCCGATTATCTGTTATCATTTATTTAGCTGCTTATCTGGATACAAATCATCGTAAAGTGACCGATTTTACAAATGGTTTGCTTCCACCTATGCTTATGCTGGTTGCAATATTCACTCTAATTGTCTTACAACCAGACTTCAGTACAGCAATGGTAATTGTACTAATTGGATTTGTGATATTGTTCATTGGCGGTTCGAAAATATCTCAGTTGATGGCATGTGGGTCGATAGGAATCGCCCTATCGGTCCCTATTTTGTTGTTAAAATCATATCGATTAGATAGACTCTTAGCATGGTTTAACCATGAGGGTGCCAATAATTATCAAGCATCACAATCACTCATTAGTCTTGGTAATGGAGGTTTATTCGGTTTGGGGTTAGGACAGAGCATGCAAAAAGATCAATTTCTACCCACTCCCCATACGGATTTCATTTTTGCAATAATAGGTGAAGAAACTGGCTTTCTGGGTGGAATGTTTTTACTGTTCCTTTTTATCCTGATCTACAGAAGGGGAATTAAAATAGCCAAAGAGTGTACAGACCCATTTGGAATTTTTCTAGCAGTAGGAATTGGCTTCAATTTAATCTGTTACACGTTTATCAACGTTGCCGTTGTAACAGGAATTTTACCGGTAACAGGCCTACAAATTCCAATGGTGAGCTATGGAGGGTCCGGTTTAATTGTTACATTGATCGAAGTAGGAATTTTATTAAACATAAGTCAGAGAAAAAGATCAGTATTTTTATCTAATTTACAAAACAAGAGAATTTATGGATGAACTTAGAATTCTTATTGCAGGGGGAGGCACTGGGGGACACCTTTTTCCGGCAATTGCCATCGGAGAAAGTATTCAATCTATATATAAAAATGCCACTGTACATTACATGGGTTCAAATTATGGAATCGAGTCAAAAGTTCTACCCGTGAAAAGGCTCCCTCATACTTTACTGCCTATGAAAGGGTTGCAAAGAAGTTTTGATTTTCAATCTATAATAAAAAACCTGAGTCTCCCCTATTATTATTTTAAATCCACATCAATTTCAGAGGATATCTTCAATACCTTTATGCCTCAAGTTGTTGTTGGAACTGGAGGATATGCCAGCGCTATTCCAGTTAAAATAGCTTTGAAAAATAAATTGCCTGTCGTTTTACAAGAACAAAATTCTTATCCCGGACTAACAACTCGTTTGTATGCTTCCAAATCGAAAATTGTCTGTACAGCATTTGAAGAAGCCCATCGCTATCTCAAAGCTGAGTGTTTTCTCACTGGGAATCCAATTCGTACGGATATAATGTATGGGAACAGGGATGAAGGCGGAAGAATTTTTAATTTGGACCCAAATAAAAACACACTTTTTGTTTTCGGCGGTAGTCAAGGATCACTTTTCCTAAATCATCTATTAGAAGATATCATCGAAAAGTTACAATATAACAAGATTCAGATTTTATGGCAGACTGGAGATAATCATTACAACCAATATAAACATTTTGATTCAGAAACGATTCGTGTTATACCATTCATTAATTCCATGGCAGATGCCTATGCACTTTGTGACTTAATCATATCACGATCAGGGGCATTGGCTGTATCCGAAATTATGGCAGTAGGGAAAGCAAGCATTTTGATACCTTTCTCTGGCGCTTCAGAAAACCACCAATACAATAATGCTAAAGTGTTATCTGACCAAAAAGCAGCTGTTTTATTGAGCGAAAAAAAACTGGATTTAACAACATGTTTGAAAACCGTCATAAAATTAGTAAACGATAAAATCACATTGAAAGAAATGGGTAACAAGGCAAAATCTATGAGTAAACCAAATGCCAAAGAATTAATTACCAACAAAATTATCGAAATAGCAACAGCCTGATGTTCCGAAAAGTAAACCATGTACATTTTGTAGGAATTGGAGGTATAGGGATGAGTGGAATTGCAGACTTACTTCTAAATCTAGGATTTAAAGTAAGTGGGTCAGATTTGCGTGAATCATCTATAATAATGTCCCTCATAGACAAAGGAGCAATAGTTCACTATGGTCACAAGAGGGAGAATGTAACAAATAGTGATGTACTGGTATACTCAAGTGCAGTCCATGATGATAACCCGGAAATTGTGGCTGCCCAGGAATTTGGAGTTCCAGTAATTAAACGTGCTGAAATGCTTGGAGAATTAATCGCGGTAAAATCCACAAGTATTGCCGTTGGAGGAACTCACGGGAAAACATCCACCACATCTATAATTGGTTCCGTTTTAACAGAAGGAAAATTGGAACCTACCTTAGTAGTTGGAGGGCATGTAAAGAATATTGAGTCAGGTTCAATGCTTGGAAGAGGAGAGATAATCATAGTTGAAGCTGATGAATTTGACCGCAGTTTTCTTGCGTTACGACCTACAATCAGTGTTGTAACAAATATTGAGTTAGAACATACTGATTGTTACCAAAGTCTAACAGAATTACAGGATGCTTTCCTTACTTTTTGTAACTCAGTCCCATTTTATGGTGCAGTCATTGTATGCTCTGACTCCCCTGCATTAGTAGAAATAATGCCAGATATTCGAAGATCCATCTTAACATATGGGTTGTCTTCTGATTCGCAAGTCTCAGCTCAAAATATCAGTCACACAGGAAGTGAGAGCACATTTCAAGTAACCAAGGATGAAAATTTATTAGGTGAAATTTCTATTGATGTCCCAGGAAAGCACAACGTTACTAATTCTTTAGCTTCCGTTACTCTAGGATTGGAGTTGGGTATTCCGTTTTCAGCTATATCACGGGGAATTCAATCTTATTCAGGTGTAAAGAGACGATTTGAAATAAAAGGCATATGCCATGATGTGATGGTTGTAGATGATTATGCACATCATCCAACAGAAGTACGGGTAACATTAGATGCGGCAAAAGATGGTTGGAACCGAAGAATTATTGCAGTGTTTCAACCTCATCTTTTTACAAGAACACGGGATTTCTATCAAGACTTTGCTGACGCATTTTTGATAGCGGATGTCTTAATCGTAACCAACATATTTCCCTCAAGAGAAGAACCGATTGATGGAGTATCAGGCGAATTGATTGTCTATGCAGCTCAAAAAAATAATCATCCAAAATCATTGTATATCAAAGAATGGGAACACATAATAAATTCCTTAGATAAGCTTGTGAAGCCGGGTGATATGGTTATCACAATCGGTGCAGGAAATATTTGGCGGTTTTGCCAAGAATACTTTAAACATTTGACCACTAAATCATATCTATAATGGAGTATGAGAAAGAAATAACGAATATGATAAGTGGAATCTGCCTCATTAACGAGCTCATGTCAAAACATACAACTTATGGCATTGGTGGGCCTGTTCCCTTCTATATCAAACCAAAGAATAAAAAGGAATTAATAAATATTTTATTATTTGCCAAGAGGAAGAACATACCAGTTAATTTTGTAGGATCAGGGTCTAATCTCCTTGTTTCCGATTCTGGAATAGAAGGAATAGTTGTTTCGTTAGAAAAATCAATGAGGAAAATCACGTTTTTATCTGAGACGATGATTTATGTAGAAAGCGGAGCCATGTTGGGAAAACTTGTAAAATTATCCATCAGTAATAACCTTACAGGATTGGAAAGTCTGATTGGTATACCGGGAACTCTTGGTGGTGCTCTAGTGATGAATGCGGGGGCGTTTGGTAGAGAAATCTCTAGGTGCCTCCAGTACGTTGATGTCATTAAAATGAATGGAACTAAAAAACAATACTCATCAAAGAATATACGTTTTCAATATCGTTCTTCCAGTTTCTCAAAGAATGAGATTATTATAGGCGCTTCATTCATTTTAAAAAAGGATGACCCAATCAATATCGAGAAAAAAAGACAGAAGGCAAGTCAGGGGAGAAAATCGTCACAACCTTTGCGTGTTAGATCTGCAGGAAGTATTTTTAAAAATCCAGAAAATACAGCAGCCGGTTATCTTATTGATCAAGCCGGATTAAAAGGGACAGTTAAAGGTGGTGCAGAAATATCATCAATACACGCAAATTTCTTTGTCAATAATGGTGACGCAACCAGTGATGACTTAGTATCACTTATTCGTCTTACCCGAAAAAAGGTATCGAAATTATTTGGGATTCATCTAGATTTAGAAATCAAAACACTTGGGTTCCCAAAAGGAACATTTGAGGCATGAAAATTAAAAATAATAATGTTTCATCAATAATTATTTCCTCAATTGTAAGCGTACTGCTAATCCTTTTGATAAGGTGTTCATTCAAATGGTCATCTTTTTCACAGAATGTAAATATTTCCAGCATAAAAATTACAGGTAGTAAACTTATCCCTGTTGAAGAATACCACAAGTTAGTTGATTCTTTCACAGGTATATCTACTTTTTCTACCGATGTTAGAAAAATATCCACCATAATAGAAAAACACTCTCATGTAAGTTCAGCAAGGGTAAGTCGATTGTTTCCAAGGGGTTTATTGATAGAAATAATAGAACGACAACCTATTGCAATGGTTAATGCTTCGCCCCCAATGCTTTTGGATAGACATGGAGTCTTATTTCCATTGAGAGGTTCATTCACTGACTATACCCTTCCCGTCCTATCTCATTTTGTTGCATCTGACAATTCTTATCCTGAAATAAATAAAACCCAATCAAAGTCAATGGCAAAAGCAAAACAAATTCTTCATTTTTTGGCCGATAATCATACTAGATTATTTGAGAATATTTCTGAATTACGATTGAACAATTATGAAGATTTTGAAATTATTTTACTCGAACAACCTACCAAAGTGGTACTAGGGAAAAACCAGCACATAAAAAAATTAAATGTATTATTGAAATTTGAAAATCAGCTTCAATTACTTAATAAAAGCATTACCGATTATAAAAAACTTGACCTCCGCTATGATAGCCAACTTGTTGCACAGGAATGGATATGATTAAAAAAGGAACCCTCATCCAGAATTATACAACGCTTGCAGGCATAGACATTGGATCGGCTAAATGTTGCTGTTCCATCGGTAAAATAAATTATGACACAGGTAAAATTATATTACTGGGAATAGGTGAGAGCCCATCCACAGGGATGAAAAAAGGATCAATTGTGAATCGTGATCAAGTAATTGAAGAAATTGAGTCCGCAGTACGGGATGCAGAATCAATGGCACATATGAAAATAGATCGGGCGAATATCACAATTTCCGGAAATCATATTAGGGGATTGAATACACAGGGAGCCATTGCAATCCATACAAATGGACATGGCCATATGCCTAATGCGCAACCAATCCAACCTAAAGATATTCATAAAGTCCTGGATATGGCAGGGGCTGTTTCATTCCCTATTGACCGTAACATCTTACATGTGATACCACAGGAATATATCATTGATACAATGGAAGGAGTTATCAATCCAATTGGGATGACTGGACGGAGATTGGAGGCCCGAGTACATCTTATAACGGTGGCAATTTCCTCGATTACAAATATAAAGGATTGTGTAGAAGAATCAGGGATTTCAGTTGATGAAATAATTTATCAGGGATTGGCTTCTGCATTAAGTGTTATAACCAATGATGAAAAAGAAATGGGTGTAGCAGTAATCGATATTGGCGCGGATACATCCGACCTTGTTGTTTTTCAAAATGGTGGAGTAAGACACAGTGCCGTCATTCCAATAGGTGGTAACAGTATAACTCATGATATAGCAATGATGCTACAGATAAGTACCGCAGAAGCAGAAAAAATAAAAATTAAATATGGGTCTGCAATTGCATCCATGGCCAGTGCTGAACTTGAATTTGAACTCCCTTCAGAAAATGGTCAACTGAAAAGGTCAATTTCAGAACACGAATTATCCCGTTATATTGAAGCACGGGCAGGAGAAATTCTTCAATATATTGCCAAAGAGATATCCAGAGCAGATATGGGTGGTCCTTTAACATATGGAATTGTGCTTACAGGAGGTGGATCTCAATTAAACCATTTGGCAAAATTATCGGAAAATGAATTGAATATAAAGACAAGAATTGGAATCCCTTCTAATTGTGGAAATGTAATCGAGCTGGGATCAGAACCAAAATATGCAGCATCAATGGGATTACTAAATTGGAAAGAATTTATTCAAAATGAGAGGGTTTTATTGAATGGTAGTTCCGGATCACTCGGAGGTAAAATGAAGGAATGGGTTGAAGGAATATCAAACTGGAGTAAAGGTTTCTTTTAATAATATTTAATAAATAACAATTTTAAAAACATACCAACAAGGAGAAAATAATGCTATTTGAATTTGACCCAAAAATGGAACAAAAAGCGAAATTAAAAGTCATAGGTGTCGGTGGTGCAGGCGGAAATGCCATCAATCGGATGATCGGGGCAGATATGAGCGGTGTAGATTTCATTGCTATCAATACCGATGCACAGGATTTGGAAAATAATTCTGCTGAACATCGTATTCAGATCGGTAAGACCCTGACCAAAGGTTTAGGAGCTGGAGCAAAGTCTTCTATTGGGGCTGAAGCAATGACAACAGATAAAGAAGCTGTCCAAAACGTGATGGAAAGTTCAGATATGGTATTCATCACCTGCGGAATGGGCGGAGGTACTGGAACCGGTGCTGCTCCAGTTATCGCACAAATTGCTAACGAATTGGGAATACTAACTGTAGGTATAGTAACACTCCCTTTCAAATTTGAAGGTCCCCGACGACTAGAACGGGCAATGGAAGGAATTTCTGAAATGAAGAAGGTATGTGATACAGTTATTATCATCCCCAATCAGAAGCTAATGTCTATTGTTGATAAAGACACAACCCTATCTGATTCCTTTCTATTGGCTGATTCTATCCTTCATCAAGCGACAAAGGGAATTTCGGACCTCATTAATGTCCATGGGATGATAAATCTGGACTTCGCAGATGTAGAAACCGTTATGAAAAATATGGGACAAGCAATTATGGGGACCGGGTGTGCCTCTGGTGAGGAACGAGCAGTTCTAGCTGCCCAACAGGCAATTTCAAGCCCACTGTTAGACAGTGGAACCATCAGCGGTGCTCAAGGTGTACTGGTGAACATCACTGGGGATGAAAATATGACATTACATGAAGTAGATGAAGCAACCAGTATCATCTTTGAGGAAGCTGGAAAAGACGCTAACATCATATTCGGTGCTGTTCTTGATCCTAATATGAATGGTGAAATTCAGGTTACAGTGATTGCAACGGGTTTTAATCAAATCCATCAAGTGAAAATAATTGATGATAATAAAAAATATCCAGATTTTCCAACCAAACGTTCCAGTGAATTAATGGAAGATAAGAATGAACCATTAATTCTGCAAAAAGGAACGCCTAAGAACGGAAACAATGAATTAGGTTCACCTGAAAAAGTGAAATTTCATTTTGGTGATACATCAACCAAAATCAGTGATGATGAATTTAAACATATCGAGAAAATCCATAAAGAAATAACTGACCTTGAAGTTCCAGCCTTCATAAGGAGACAACAACAATAGGCTGAAGAAAGTGATAGAGTCCAGTTTTGCTACACTGGATATAAAAAGGAAGTGTTTCTAATAAATAATATTGTAAAAGGTAGAACTATATTTTCCGTCCCTGTGCTCTCAGTTCATTTACTACTTTTCGAATGCCTCTCTTATCAATAATTCTCATCCCTCTGGTTGAAACATTCAGAGTAATGTAACGCTTCTCATCAGGAAGCCAGAACTTTTTTTTCTGTAAATTGACATTGAACCTGCGCCGTGTTTTATTGTGGGCATGGCTCACATTATTTCCAAACATTGGTTTTTTACCGGTTACATCACACACTCTACTCATAATAAATTCCTATCATATTGCATAAATTTTGACGCCAAATTTAGTTTAATAAAATCATGAATAAAATGGAAAGTTTAATTAATATAATTGAGGTACGGAAAGCGGATATTACCGACCTAGATATTATTATTGCGAACAATGTAGAAATGGCTCAGGAAACAGAAAATAAAACACTAGACAAATCAACCATAAGTCACGGTGTTGAAGAGGTTTTGCACAACCCTAATCTAGGATGGTATTACCTTGCTGAAATTGACAGACATAATGCCGGACAACTTATGATAACAAGAGAATGGTCCGATTGGAGAAATGGATATTTCTGGTGGATTCAATCTGTTTTTGTACACAAGACACATCGAGAAAAAGGTGTATACAACTCCCTACATAAACATGTAGTCGCAAGAGCTAAGAAAATGGGTGTCGTAGGACTTCGGCTCTATGTTGATTCAAAAAATAAATCTGCACAAAAGGTTTATGAGCGATTAGGAGTAAAAAACTCACACTACCTGTTTTATGAAAAAGACTGGTCTGAATGATTAACCCTTTAAAGATTGGGGATATCACCATTGATGTTCCAGTTTTTCTGGCACCTATGGCAGGAGTAACGGATCATTCTTTCCGAATCCTGTGCAAGGAGATGGGAGCTGGGGTAGTGTATTCTGAGTTTGTCTCTGCACACGGTATTATTCGAGAAAATGAAAAAACTTTGGATATGATACGGTTTACCGAGGAAGAACGACCTATTGGTGTTCAAATATTTGGTGATTCACCAGAGGTCATGGCAAAGGCTGCACGGATGGTAGCAGACAGATTTAACCCAAATATCATTGATATCAATTACGGTTGCCCAGTACCCAAAGTAACTAAAAAAGGCGCTGGGTCTGCTGCATTAAAAGATTTATGTCTCATGGACGATATTACCGCTGCTGTTGTAGAGTCTGTACCTGAACTACCTATAACAGTGAAAATGCGGTCTGGTTGGAGCAGTCACAGTATTGTTTCTACAGAGGCTGGTCCACGTCTGGAAAAACTGGGTGTAAAAGCAATTGCCCTACACCCACGAACAACAAAACAGGGTTATAAAGGGAAAGCCAAGTGGGAGCTTATAAAAGAATTAAAAAATGCCGTATCCATCCCTGTAATTGGCAATGGTGATATCAAATCTTCAAAGGATGTATTAATAATGTTTTCCGAAACCGGATGCGATGCTGTAATGGTAGCAAGAGCAGCCCTGGGTAATCCATGGTTTTTTAAAGAAACCATCGCACATTTGAATGGTTCTCCTCTTCCGAACAGTCCCACCGTAGATGAAAAAATATCAACCTGCCGTCGTCACCTGGAATTGCTTATCCAGACCAAGGGGAATCACACTGGTACCAATCTCATGCGGAAACATTTTGGATGGTACATCAAGGGCTTTGAAAGTGCTGGTAAAATCCGGAAGGAACTGGTTACAAGTAGTGATTCTGATGGAATGTTTAAAAGACTGAATATTTTGGCTTAATAATAATTTGGAAGTGTAATACTTCCCTTTAACCCCTTCCCCACTTTTTTAGAAAAAGGTGGGGATTGACACAAATTTCAAGAAAAAGGGATGTATAGAGGGTATATTAGCCCAAAATTGCCTATTTGAGGAGCACCATCTTCTTGGTCTGCACAAACTCACCAGCACTCACAAGTTCCTTCCTGAGCTCCGCATTCACTGCAGAATTTATCTTCACTTGACCACTCCAATGTACATTCACCACAATTACGCTAACAAAAAAGCCCCTCATCAGAAGAGCTTTCCCACGAAACAGTTGCGGAGAGGGAGGGATTCGAACCCTCGTTACACGTTAATGTAAACACGCTTTCCAAGCGTGCGCCTTCAGCCACTCGGCCACCTCTCCTGAATAAATATAATAATTAAGAAAGCGGAGGGGGAGGGATTTGAACCCCCGATGCCCAAAGGACATGCCGGTTTTCAAGACCGGTGCATTCAGCCGCTCTGCCACCCCTCCAAATGTTTATTCTTCTTGTTTCTTTTCAGAGGGATCTTCTTTCTGTGGATCTTCACTTTTTGGAGTACTATCTTCTCCTAAATCTGTTTCCACAATCTCTTCATCTACATCCTCTGCAGAATCTCCTTCTGTTTTAGATGAATCTATATCTTCCGCCTCTTCATTTTTCTCAACCTCTGATGATTCTTTATTTGGCTCTTCTTCGGCTACTTCTTCTTTGATTTCTTCACTTTCGTTAATCTCAACCTCTTCGCCTTCCGCTATTTCAGATGATTCTTTAGTGGACACCCCTTCTGCCACTTCTACAGATTCTTCCGCTTCTTCTATAGCAGCAGATTCAACCTGGTCTGGGTCAGGCAATTCAATATTAAGTAATTTTTTCTCTTCATCAATTCGTTTAAGAGCCGCATCCAGAGACTCTCCACCTTCCAAACCAATCATTCTTTCATTAAACCGCCATTGCCCAGTTTTTTCAGAACGAACGCTACCCACATATTTCACATATTTTATGTCAGATTTCTTGTTTTTCTTTGCTGCTTTCTCTGCAAAACTTAATGTTTTCTTAGCCATCTTATTTATTTCTCCTTAAAATTTTGTCGGCGAATTTACTCGGTTTATAATCAATCTCCTATCATTGAGAATTCAATCTATGATGGTAATTAACTTCTCTGTGCACGCCTCCATTTTTCAGAAGCAAGTTTCCTCATATCCACCACAGAATCATGTTCATCTACTATCTCAACTCCCAAAAGGGTTTCTATTGCATCCTCCAATGTGATAATTCCTGTAGTTGTACCAAATTCGTCCACAACATGAAATATCTGCTGCCGTCTTTTGACAAATTCATCTAGGATATCTGCTACCGATTCATCTTCCTTGATCGTATGAATTGGGTCCAATAATTCATTCATAGTTATATCGAATTTATCTTCAGCCTGTTTATTAACTAGGTCATACCGATGAACAAACCCAACTACCATATCTAAATCTTTATCAAAAATAGGCATCCGTGAAAAGGCAATGGGAGAATATTTATCAACGACATCCCCCACCGTTTGGTCTTTTTGCAGCGCAAATATAACATTTCGCGGTGTCATAACTTCCTCTGCTTTCATTTCACGCAAATTTAAAAGATTTTCAATAATATCTCCCTCTTTCTCTTCAATGGTGCCTTCATCCTCACCCATCTCTGCCATTGCAATCATTTCCTCACGAGATATTTTTTGCTCCTTCTCATTTCTACCTACTAACCGATAAAATGACTCGGATAAATATACCAAAGGAAATGTAATCAAAATGAGTCCCCGTATGGTATATGCAGCAAATCCCGATAATCGTTTCCAATAAATAGCACCAAGAGTTTTAGGTATTATCTCGGAAAATATTAATATAGAAAAAGTCAAAATTGCTGTTACAATTGCTACCCACTGGCTACCATAAATCAGAAGAGTTTCTGCGCCCACTCCAGCAGCCCCAACAACATTTGCAATCGTATTTAGAGTTAATATTGCTGCAAGAGGACGATTGATATTTTCTTTCATAGTTTCAAGGATAGAACCACTATTTCTCTTCTCTTTTATTAACACTGCTATATGTGTATGGGAAATAGATAGAATTATTGACTCTAAAAGAGAACACAAAAAGGAAACACTTAATGCAAGTAAAAAATAAAATACTAGTGCATTCATAATTGAATTACCAACGAATTATTATAATAAAATAAAAAAAAAGTGAGAGCGGAGAGGCGAGGGGTCAGATTGATCCATTAATGAAATATTTTACAGTTGTAATTTATGTCTTTTCTTTCATCATAAAAAGTGAATGTGATAAAAAATATAATTTTTACTTAACTATTTTCATCTATTATCATCTAAATAAAAAAGGAGTATTAATTATGTTAAAATTCAATATTACACTCTTCATCATGATTACATTTTTATATGGCTTATCGCATCCTCAAAATACAACAGCTAAATGGAATCAAAATATTTTCGGGAACTGGACAAAAGTAAAAAAGGGTCCTCCCAATAAATATAAAATCAGGTCAATTAAACCCATTCACTGTAGATTAATAAATCAGAATCAGAGCAGAACATTTTCTTCAGAAACCAGAATAATATCTATGATAAATCAACTATATTCTCTTGATGAAATGAGAATTAATGGCGTTATCACCAATATAGAATACAAAAGGGCGAAGGGTAAGACTATAAAAAATTGGAACAGGCGTTCATCCCGAAAATATGATCAAATTGAAAATGCACTAAGATTATTAACAACCATTCACGAAACCCATGGATTAAATGAACATGAGTATAATCGATTAAATTTTTCTTTTTTAAAATAGAGTAAAATCAAATTTTTCCATTTTTTTTTCTGTTGTAACTTGTTCAATGAAATATTTATCACTTATAGTTATTACATTTTTCCTATTTTGGTCATCAGGTTGCGATTCCAATGGTGCCTCTGGTTGTGGTTCATCCGATAAACCAATATTTTCTTTAGAAGATTTAAATCCTTATTCTGAAACCTATGGTGAGTATATCGGTCCACAAACGTTCAATGACAAAGTAACTTTATATTATTTTCCATTTTCTGAGACCTGAGGCACCTGCAGGAACCGGTTCGGTTCTCTAGATTCGCTTTTTATAGATTATGGTGGACTTAATTCTAATCTAGCAATTATAGGCGTCGGGAAGGATAATGATACTCCTGTCGATGGAATGATACAATATAAAATATTACCCTACGTTAAAGATGATGATGTTAACAGAGTGTGGCAGACCTGGTGCCCGGAAGATAGAGATTTATTCTTTTTAGATAAAAATGGATTTTATAATACTAAAATAAATCTCACATCAGGATTTCCTGAGAATGATATAAAGGAAATAATTGATACTCTTTTATAAATATAAATTTCAGGATAAATTCCTGCCCTAAACCTATGGAAAAAGGATTATGTCGATAGATTTAATAAAAAACAAATTAGAGTCTGCATTCCCCGGAGCTAAAATCACATTGAAAAATACAACATCAATGCATCAAGGCCATGGAAACTGTGGACTCCATTTAAAAACAAAGGTTATTTATAATGGATTCAAAAAGGTTCCTCTCATCGAACGACATCGCATGATTTATGAGGTTTTAAAGAGTGAAATGAATTCTATTATTCACGCATTATCAATTGAGGCTACATATGAGTCCTGAAATGAAAAAAAGAGTAGAAGAAATAACATCATCAGATCGCATATTTTTGATGATAAAAGGTACACCAGAAATGCCTGTATGCGGATTTTCTGCACGTGTCGTACGGGTATTAAGTAGATATGATGTCCATTATTCCTGTATGAATATTTTTGAGGATATAGACCTAACAAATGCCATTAAGGAATATTCAAACTGGCCTACAACACCTCAATTATATGTTGACGGGAAATTGATCGGAGGCTGTGATATCATTGAGGAACTGGATACAAATGGTGAACTGAATTCCATATTAAATTCCTGAAATCTATAGTTTTTGGTATAGCATAAACCGATAGGTTTTCTGTTCTAGATATTCCTGTGCAGTAAGTTGACCGGAGAAATAAATCCGGTTTAGTTTTTTAATCCTTTTTCTGTATTTCCACTTCAATAATTTTGAAAACATAGGATACCGGTTTTTCAAGTAGGAATTAGTCAAGGATTTTAACGGACCACCAAATTGAGTAAGAAAATCATCTAAAATCTGAATTGTGGGTGCAGTTTGTTCTGTCACATCAATATTTGATATTTCCTTAAACTTTGATGATTGAATAGCATCCTGAAATTTTGGAAAAGAATGTCCCCCTCTTAGTTCGGTAAAATGGGATGGGTCTTTCTGGAAGAAATCACAAATCAAAATATAACCGTTTGGATTCAGAAGTTGATAACATTTTTCAAGAGATTTGATAATGGGAACATATTGAAAACTCTCCGAAAACAAAATCATATCATAGGTTTTATCCGTTTCTAATTTTTCAAATAATGTTTTATAAATTGTAACTGAACTACCAAGTTTCTTTTCAATTTCCTCATTTAAAAATGAACTGGGAGATACACATTCAACTAGGTGTCCTCGATCGATTAATTTTTTTGCGGTATTCCCTGAACCGCTACCAACATCAAGAATCGATTTTATATTTTCCGGGATTTGCTTTAACAACATTTCAGAGTATGCTTTTTGAGCTTCAGCACAATGGAGTAAGTCTACTGGGACATCTGGTCCCCAATATCCATAATGAAGGTCATCTGATTTTAGAAAAAAACGTCCAATCAAAAGCCCAACTTCCAAACCTATCTCTTTAGAATCTAATTTCTTTTTTTTCATCTTTTAATATCCTATCTCAAAATTTTCTAAAATATCTGAAACCCATTTTTGAACACATGCCAAATTTTTGCTCCTGGACAGGAATAAATAACATCTATGGGTTTCCTAACATCCCATACAATTATATCTGCTTTTTTTCCGATTTCAATGCTACCAACTTGGTCTTCTATACCCAAAGATACGGCACCCTGCCAGGTTGATGCTATCATAGCTTCTTCAATAGTCATATGTAAATATAAACATGCAAGAACAAGAATATATGACATGGATTGGATATGGCTGCTTCCCGGATTGAAATCTGTTGCCAATGCAACAGGGATACCAATTTCAATCATTTTCCTTGCTGGAGCATATTTATTACTTCCTAAAAAAAAGGTTGTACCTGGTAGTAATGTTCCAGTTACATTATTATCATATAAAGCGTGTATACCATTTTCGGATACAGCCATAAGATGATCTGCTGAAACACATTCCAGTTCTCCAGCGAGTTCTGCTGCTCCAAAATCTTTAAATTCATCTGCATGGATCCTAGGAATTAAACCATACTGCCTTCCAGTATTCAAAACCCTTGATGTCTGTTCCAAATTAAAATATCCTTCTTCACAAAATACATCACAATATTTTGCAATTCCCTGTTCTACTACTGCTGGGATCATTTCATCACAAATAAGGTCAACATAACCATCATGATTTCTAGAATATTCAGGTGGAAAAGCATGCGCTCCCATAAAAGTGGGAATAATATCAATCTTATGATTCTTATCCACTTTATGAATTACTTCCAATGATTTTAATTCACTTTCAGTTGATAACCCATATCCAGATTTAGCTTCGACAGTAGTTGTTCCGTTTTGAAGAAACTGATTCATCCTCAAATATACTTTATCAACTAATTCATCAACAGTAGCATTTCTGACACCTTCTATACTAGATTTAATCCCACCTCCTTTATTAGCAATTTCCTGATACGAAATTCCTGATATACGTTGAGCATATTCTTCCTCCCTACCTTGAAAGAAAACAGGGTGTGTATGGGAATCTACGAAGCCTGGAGTAACAAGTCTATTTTCGCAGTCAATAGAATATTTTCCTTTATTAAGAGATGGTCCGATATCTATAATAACATCATCTTTAACTAAGATATCAATATTGTCTTGCTGATGGATACATTTATTTGCGGAATCCCAAGTAAGCAAACACCCTATATTAGTAAAATGAGTGATCAAATAAATTTATTATTTTTTGATTAATGGAATGTTGATACCCCATTTTTTACTGTTGGCAATTGCCTGGTCATATCCTGCATCTGAATGCCTTAATATTCCCATACCTGGATCATTATTTAACACCCGTTCTAAACGAGTTGCCATTTCTTGAGTACCATCAGCAACAATAACTTGTCCTGCATGAATTGCCAGTCCCATTCCGACGCCACCTCCATGGTGAATGGAAACCCAGGTAGCACCACTGGCTGTATTCAAAAGGGCATTCAAAAGTGGCCAATCTGCGACAGCATCCGAACCATCCAACATAGATTCAGTTTCTCTGTAAGGCGATGCAACAGACCCTGTATCTAAATGATCTCTACCAATTACAATAGGGGCTTTAAGTTCTCCATTTGCTACCATCTGATTTATTGCCAACCCCAATTTGGCACGGTCACCATATCCAAGCCAACAAATTCTAGAAGGCAAACCCTGAAATTGAATTTGTTCTCTAGCTTTTAATATCCATCTTTTCAACGGTTCATCCTTTGGAAATAAATCTAAAACCTTTTCATCAGTTTTATATATATCTTTGGGATCACCAGATAATGCCACCCAGCGAAAGGGACCTTTACCATCACAAAAAAGAGGGCGAATATATTCAGGGACAAAACCAGGATAATCAAATGCATTATTAACACCTGCTTTTTTTGCCTGTCCGCGCAAGTTATTTCCATAGTCAAAAGCTATGGATCCCATTTTCTGTAATTTTAATATACCTACACAGTGTTCAGCCATTGCACGGAGACTTTCTTTGATATAAATACGTGGATCTGATTTTCTTAGTTTTATTGCATTTTCATAACTCAACCCATTAGGAATATATCCATCCAACTCATCATGTGCAGAAGTTTGATCCGTTACAATATCCGGGACTATACCCCGGTTCGCAAATTCGGGAATAATATCTGCTGCATTACCTAACAACCCGATTGAAACTGACTCACCCTTAAATATCGAATCTCTAGCAATTGAGAGAGCATCATCAAGAGACTCTGTTGCTACATCAAGGTATTTGGTTTCCAATCGTCTTTGGAGCCTGGATGGGTCAATTTCCACACCAATAAACACTCCGTTATTCATGGTTACAGATAGAGGTTGAGCGCCACCCATTCCACCCAACCCTGAAGATAAAACTAATTTACCTGTGAGATCATCCCTTGAAAAATGTTTTTTCGCAGCAGCGGCAAATGTTTCGTATGTCCCCTGAAGGATTCCCTGCGTTCCAATATAAATCCACGAACCTGCTGTCATTTGTCCGTACATCATGAGTCCTTTTTTATCTAATTCATTAAAATGATCCCAATTAGCCCATTCGGGAACAAGATTAGAGTTAGCAATTAGTACACGTGGTGATGTAACATGGGTAGGCAATATTCCGACCGGTTTTCCAGATTGAATTAATAAGGTTTCATCTTCATTCAATTGCATCAGAGAATCTAAAATGGCTTCAAAACATTCCCAGTTTCTGGCAGCTTTCCCCTTACCCCCATATACTACTAATTCATCAGGATTCTCAGCAACTTCAGGGTCAAGATTATTTTGAATCATACGATATGCTGCTTCAATTTGCCAGTTTTTACACGATAATTTTAATCCTTTTGGAGCAGTAATATATTTTCTCATTATGTCATTAACCTCAAGAATTTTATGTTTTGAAAATTATAATTATAAATATCCCTTTCAATAGCAAGCCAATTTTAGGGTAATGAATGAAAACATCTTGCTCATATTATTCCTTCATAGCATTAATGGACAATATCGGTTTCATCTGATTTAAATGTTCAGTGATTACATTATAAGAAAATAGGGCTATTCCCTTAAATCCTGCATCATAGGAATATTGTATTTTTTTTAGAGCATTTTCCGGTGTTTGATTATATAAAGCAACCCCCATAACTATTTTGCTAATTTCAATAATTGACATTTGATTTTTAATAGCTGTTATATTTTTTACAAAGTTTTGAAAATTTGGGTCATAGTTCATCACCAAAACCCAATCAATTAAACCTTCAGACAACCACATATCCCACTCCTGATAATATAGTTTCTTTGCCATTTCAATATTCGGTTTAACTGCTGCCGATAGGGTGATCTCTCTATTCATATTTTTGACAACCGAATTCAATTTTATTACAAGTTCTGTTATTGAGTTAAGTAAAGTTTCCTCCCGTTTTATCAAATAATCATTGGTCAAATCTTTCTTTCCTACGGTCTGAATAAATCCTGAATCAAATTTATTACTAGAACTATACTGATTATTAAATTTTTCTATACCAACTGAATTATATCCATAATATTGATTTTTATAACGAACATAATCCAGATGGAACCCATCCAAATTATAATTATTTAAAATTTCTTTGAATACGGCCAATAAATAGGGATTAACACTTGGGTGATTGGGAGCTAAGTAAAATCCATCTTGACCTGAAGCATCTGTAGTTAATCTTTCAGCAGTATACAGATATTTATTAGTTTCCTCCATAACAGCATCTAACCAATCTGGATGACGGTTAAATAGATGATGTTCATAAGTAGGATGTTTTTCAGCGGACCACAACATATAGACATTAACCCAAGCATGTACATTCAGTTGTAATTTGTGACCCTCCTGTATTACATATTGGAGAGGGTCAAATTTGTCACCTTTTAGTACCTCACTCCGAGGTACTAAGGAAGAACGATATAAAGAGTCACCTCTTCCTCGTACCTGAACAAAAATATGGTTAAAATTATTTTGTACTGCAAACTGAAGCAGTTCGTCTATTGAAGTTTTTGAAGCAAGTGAATATCTGACTACCCAAAGGCAACGATTTTGAAAATATGGTTTCTCTCCAAATAAACTAGAAATAAAAATAAAAAAAATCAGAGCGATAATTATATCAACCCTGATTTTAATTTTAAAAGGATTTGACAATGGAGAATAAAATTCAGGTAAGGTGAAAACTCCTTTTATTTATCCTCTTTTTCAGAGTCTACACCCACCATATCTATTAATTCAATCATAGAAACCTCTGCCCTATCATTATCTCGAAACCCTAATTTTGTAATCCGTGTATATCCTCCTAGTCGATCTGAATATACCGGTGCAATATCATGAAATAAAGTATGTACGATATCTTTGTGTTTTATCTTCTTTAATACTATCCTTCGGGAATGTAAATCCCCTCGTTTTGCACGTGTGATTAAAGGTTCAATAAAACGTCTCAATTCCTTTGCCCGACTGTGGGTTGTTTTAATTTTTTTATGAGTAATGAGTGAAGACGCAAGATTTGCTAGCATCGCCTTTTTATGAGAGCGGGAAGATAAACCTAATTTTTTAATGGTCTTACGATGTCTCATAGATGGAATTATTTCTCCTTTTTCTTTGTAATATGTTCTTCAACATCCATTCCGAAACTGAGTTCTACATTAGATAATTTTTCAATCAATTCAGTAAGTGATTTCCTTCCAAAGTTTTTGAACTTTAGCATCTCATTTTCCTCTCTGGAAACCAATTCATGAATATATTTTATTCCTGCTGTTTGCAAACAATTATAACTCCGAACTGATAATTCCATCTCATCAATTGTAGAATTTAATAATTTTTGCATCGCTACCTTCTCCTCACTTATACCTTCAGTAATCTCTAACACCTCAGGTTTACTGATAGCTTCTACATACGTCAAATGTTTTACAAGAACTGTAGCAGCGTGAGAAATAGCATCTTTAGAAGTAATTGAGCCATCGGTGAAAATTTCAATCGACAGACTTTCCTGATCTTCTTTGGCACCTGGTAAAGGGTTTATGCTAAATGTTACTTTTGTAACTGGATTAAAAATACTATCAATAGATATCATTCCAATAGATGCGTTGGGAATCTCATTTTCTTCACTACTTACATATCCCTTTCCTACACCTAACAACAGTTCCATGTCAATATTACCTTCTTCATTAAGTTCAGTGATATAATGGTCAGGATTTAAAATTTCAAATTGGTCACTTTTGTCTTGGATATCTTTAGCAGTAAAAATATGTTTCCCTGATAATTTTATATGAACTTTGTCAGGTCTATTTTCAAATAATTTAAAGCGAACACCTTTTAAATTCATGATTATATCCGCAACATCTTCCTTAATACCTTTAATAGTTGAGAACTCATGTAAGACACCATCCATTTTTACATTAGTGATTGCGGCTCCAGGAATACTAGTTAATAAAACCCGTCTTAAGGCATTCCCCAAAGTAACAGCAAAACCACGGTCTAAAGGTTGAAATAAAAATTCCCCATGCGTATCCGAAGATGACTTATTCACTACATCAAGTTTAAAATCCAAAGCATTACTCATTTACAATCCTCTATAATTATTATTTTGAATAAAGTTCAACCACTAAACGGTCATTAATTGTCTGATCTATTTGATCTCTTTCCGGAATATCAAGAACAGTACCCTTCATTTTTGCTTTGTCTAACTCAAGCCATGGAAGATCAAGGTCACCCTTAATTCTCTTTACTGATTCCAAAATGATATCCATTTTCTTACTTTTTTCCCTTACCTGAATTACGTCTCCTATTTTAACAAGAGCTGAAGGTATATTCATTTTTTTTCCGTTAACCAAAAAATGCCCGTGATTGACCAACTGTCTTCCTGATGGTCTTGTAGGAGAAAAACCCAACCTAAAAACAACATTATCAAGTCTTCTTTCCAATAACTGCAAAAGGTTTGTTCCAGTCTCACCTTTCATTTTATCTGCTTTTTTAAAACAATTACTAAATTGTTTTTCTAACAAACCGTACATAAATTTTATTTTTTGTTTTTCTTTAAGTTGTAATCCAAAGTTTGAAAGCCGACTCCTTCGTCCTTGCCCATGTTGCCCAGGTGAATATGGTTTTCGATTTAATAATTTATCATATTTTGGATTTCCAAATATATTAACTCCATATTTCCGAACCAACTTCCCTCTTGCTACTTGGTTTTTTGCCATTATATTCTCCGTCTCTGATTAAACACGGCGTCTTTTAGGTGGCCGACATCCATTGTGAGGTAAAGGTGTAACATCCCTTATAGATGTTATTTGTAAACCAGCAACTGCTAGTGCTCTTATAGCTGATTCCCTTCCTGAACCTGGCCCTTTTACTCTTACATCAACAGATATCATACCAAGGTTGATAGCTTCTTTTCCCACTTTTTCTCCAGCCATTGTTGCAGCATATGCAGTGCTTTTTCGAGAGCCCTTAAACCCAGAAGTACCTGCTTTTTCCCACAAAAGAACATTGCCTAATTTATCAGTTATAGTGACGTGGGTGTTATTGAATGTTGCTTTGATATGAGCGACACCTGTTGGGTCTGTTAAAGTTTTCTTTTTCTTTTTTCTTTTAATATTACTGTTTATTGCCATTGAATTATTCCGCTGTTTTTTTACCCATTCCTACTGTCTTTTTCTTCCCTTTACGAGTCCGGGCATTAGTTTTTGTTCTCTGACCATTTACAGGTAATCCTCGTCGATGCCTCAATCCTCTATAGGTACCAATATCCTTCAATCTTTTAACATTCATTGCCACTTCTGAACGAAGTTCACCTTCTACTTTGATTTCCAACTCTGTTATGGCTTTTCTAATATCCATAACCTCTTTTTCTTTTAAATCTTGTACCCGAGTATCAAGTTTGACTCCAGCTTTATCACAAATATCGACAGCCTGCGAATAACCAATTCCGTATACATATCTTAACGAATATGCAACCTTTTTATTCCTTGGAATGTCAACTCCTGCTATGCGTGCCATAATTTATCTTATCCTTGACGTTGTTTATGTTTTGGTATTTCACAAATAACCATAACTACACCCTTTCTTTTAATAACTTTGCATTTTGGGCATAATCTCTTAACTGATGGTCTTACTTTCACAATAATCTCCTATTGTTTTACTAAGGCTGAATCGCTTTCTTTTGATATTTTACTTAAAATAACAGCTTTCCCATCTGTTATTGCTACAGTATGTTCAAAGTGCGCACTTGATTTTCCATCAGCTGTGCGAATTGTCCAACCATCTTTATCAGTAATAATTTCTTTTACACCCAAATTAATCATCGGCTCTATTGCAATACACATTCCTTCTTGAAGCTTGTAACCCTGTTTTGGAACACCATAATTGGGAATCTGTGGATCTTCATGTAATTGAGTACCAATACCATGTCCCACCAATTCTCTAACTACTGAATATCCAAAAGATTCAACATAAGATTGAATTGTATAACCAATATCAGAAACATGATTTCCAACTGTGGCAGATTGGATTCCTTTCAAAAGGGATTCATGAGTTACCTCCATTAATTTTCTCTTTTCCTCCGATACTTCTCCGATTGCAAAGGTACGGGCATGATCTCCATAATATCCCACTTTTTCTGCACCACAATCTACACCAACAATTTGTCCTTCTTGCAAAATACGTTCGGAAGGAATACCATGAACCACCTCATCATCCACTGAGACACAAAGTGTGGATGGATATCCCCTATATCCCTTAAATGCGGGTCTGGCATTTTGGCTCAAAATATATTCCTCAGCTATTCGGTCTAGTTCAAGTATAGATGTTCCAGGTTTCATTTCTGAAGATAATATTTCAAGAGTATCTGCCACAATTTGACAACTTTCAGAAATCAGTTGAATTTCTCGATTGGTTCTAATTCGAACCATTAGGAACGCCTCCGTCCACGGATTCTTCCTTTTGCCAAAAATCCATCATAATGACGCATCATAAGATGAGATTCGATCTGTTGTAATGTATCCAATGCTACACCAACTATAATCAGTAAACTTGTTCCTCCAAAAAAAGATGCGAGATCATAACCGACATCCATAGCATTCATGAGGATATATGGAAAAATGGCGATAAAAGCTAAAAAAAATGAACCAGGCAAGGTAACACGTGTCAGAATATTATCAATAAATTCTGCTGTTTTTTTCCCTGGGCGCACCCCTGGAATAAAACCGCCCTGCTGTTTCATGGTCGAGGATACCTGAACTGGATCAAATGCAATAGCTGTATAAAAATAAGTGAAAAAGATAATCATAATCCCAAAAACACTCCAATAAAAAGGGTGGTCAAATGAAAACCATCGCATCACATTTTGCATAAATTCAGATGAACTAAAAAAAGTCGCAACAGTTGTGGGAATAAACATGATTGATTGAGCAAAAATAATAGGCATCACTCCTGCGGTATTAACTTTCATTGGAATATGAGTAGACTGTCCTCCATAAATTTTTCTACCAACAACCCGTTTTGCATATTGCACCGGTATTTTTCGAGTGCCCTGAGTCAATAAAACTACAAAACCAACAATTATGAACATAACACCTATCAGTATAACTTCAGATAAAAATCCTCTAACTCCCTGTTGAATATAGGTTACTTCAGCTAACACAACATTTGGGAATCTAGATACGATTCCAACCATAATAATTAGGGAAATCCCATTCCCTATTCCTCTTTCGGTTATCCGTTCTCCCATCCACATCATCAAAATAGTTCCCGTGACTAAACTTACTATTGCTGTAAACTTAAATAATAATCCGGGATTTGGAACAACTTGAAGGACTCCACCTTGAACTGAAGCAGTCATGCTTTCCAAAAATATCGCAACACCATAAGCTTGCAAAGTAGCGATTAAAACAGTACCATAACGCGTAATTTGAGTAATTTTTTTCCTTCCCTCTTCACCCTCTTTTTGCAATCTTTGAAAATAAGGCAATACTGCTCCCATTAATTGAATAATAATGGAGGCAGAGATATAAGGCATAATTCCCAATGCAAAAAGTGTCGCTTTTTGAAAAGCACCTCCTGCGAACAAATCATACAATCCAAAAAGAGTATTTTGAAAATTTTGTATAGCTGCACCCAACGCCTCTCCATCTATTCCAGGTATAGGGATATGTGCACCTAATCGGACAATAATAAGAATGCCCAAAGTAAATAATATCCTACTACGCAATTCCGGAATACTTATAATATTTTTAATTTTTTCTAACACAGTTTCTCGATTGTTCCACCTGCTTTTTCGATTTTCTCCCGGGCAGATTGGCTAAACGCATGTACTCTTAAATTTAAGGGACTTTCAATATCTCCAATTCCAAGAATTTTTACTTGTTTATTTAAAGTTTTTATTTTCCCTTTTGACAGTAAAACTTCCGGATCAATATTTTTTAATTTTAAATCAGTTAGATCTCTGAGATTTACAATTTGAAATTCTTTCTTAAAAATATGATTTGTGAATCCCCGTTTTGGTAATCTCCGCGCCAGCGGCATTTGACCACCTTCAAACCAAGGACGACGTTTATTCCCACTTCTTTGTCCTGCACCTTTGTGTCCTCTACCAGCAGTTTTTCCCAAACCTGAGCCGCTCCCTTTTCCTTTTCTCTTAGAAGTTTTTGTGGAACCTACAGGAGGATGTAATTGACCCAGTTTCACTTAATTTCCTCCACATTTAATAAATATTCAATTTTTTTAATCATGCCTCTAATGGATGGATTATCAGGAAGTTCTACAGTCTGATGAATTTTCCGAAGGCCTAAAGCTTCTAAAGTTGCTCTGGCTTTTGGTTTATACCCTATTTTACTTCTAACTTGTGTAATCTTCAACATAGATTTCTTTTTAGGCATAATCTCTAATTATAAATTTCTTTAATAGTTATTTCTCGTTTGGCAGCGACACTGACTGCATCTTCTAAATTCTGCAATGCATTGATAGTAGCTCGTACAACATTCAATAGATTGTTGGAACCTGTAATCTTAGTAAGAATATTTTCAACTCCCATCTGCTCCATTACTGCTCTGACAGCAGCACCAGCAATAATCCCTGTTCCTGGGGAAGCAGGTTTTAACATTACTCTGCTGGCACAATGTTTTCCGACAATTTTATGAGGAATAGTTCCATTGATAAGTGGAGCCTTAAATATATTTTGCTTTGCATTTTCTTTTGATTTAGTAATCGCGGAAATTACTTCGTTGGCCTTTCCCGTACCCATTCCTACATGTCCTTTACCATCACCAATAACGACTAGTGCAGAGAATCGTAAACGCTTCCCTCTAGAGGTTACTTTTGAAACCCGGTTAATTTTAACAACTATTTCTTCTTGTAAATCAAGTTCTATTGGATTAATCATAAATATAAAATTAGTTTTTAGTTAAAAAACAAGTCCTCCTTTTCGGGCTCCACCAGCTAATGATTTAACCCTACCATGAAATGGAAATCCATTTCTATCAAATATCACATTGGTTATTTCATTTTCTTTTGCTCTTTCAGCTAAGGCTTGTCCAACAATTTCTGCACACTTAATTTTTGATACAGCAGATTCAATATTTTTTTTCAACGATTTATTATTTGATGATGCTGATACAATCGTCTTTCCGTCTCTATCATTTATAATCTGGGCTTCAATGTGTCTATTACTGCGATAAACACAAAGTCTAAACCCATCGACTAATTGTTTTGACGAGCCCTTACTTCTATTTCTTCTTCTTTGGAACCGACTTTTCTTTCGTTTTAATTCACTCATTATTCACCAGTACCTACCGTTTTTCCTTGTTTCTGCCTTACATATTCACCCTTATATCGAATTCCTTTACCCTTATATGGTTCAGGTTTTCTAAATGATCGAATTTTGGAAGCAACTTCCCCTACTAACTGTTTATCATATCCGGCTACAGAAATTTCTGTTCTGTTCGCACCAATGTTAATACCATCTGGTGTCTCAAAAAATATATCATGAGAATATCCAAGCTGTAGGTGTAGTTTATTGCCCTGCATATTAGCCTGATAACCTACTCCTCTGATTTCCAATTCTTTAGTAAAACCATCTGATACTCCTTTAACAGCATTGGCTATCAATTGCCGTATAGTACCATGCATTGACCGATATTTTCTATCATCAGAAGATCGAGAAACCGATATTTGATTATCATTCAACTGGACATCTATCCCCTTGATTATTATTACTTCTAATTCACCTTTTGGGCCCGATATCTTAGCGGTTGCATTCTTTAATGAGAACGACACAGATTCAGGGACATGAATAGTTTTTTTACCAATTCGTGACATATTTTACCACACACTGCAAAGATATTCGCCACCCACATTCAATTTGCGAGCAGTTTTATCTGATAATATTCCTTTTGATGTAGACAAAATAGCAATTCCTAATCCATCCAAAACCTTTGGGATTTCGTGTACATTAACGTACACTCTACAACCAGGCTTACTTTGTCTTTTAATACCTGAAATGACAGGTTTCCCATGGACATCATATCTTAAAAATATTCTGATAGATTCTTTTTCACCTGAAGATATAAAAATAAAATCTTTAATATAATGTTCTTCTTTAAGCACATAAGAAATACGTTTTTTCATTCTGGATGAAGGAATATCTATCCATCTTTTTTCAGCCATAAATCCATTTCGAATTCTGGTGAGCAAATCTGCAATTGGATCTGTCATTGACATTGTATTATTCCTACCAACTCGCCTTTGTCACCCCAGGAATCTCTCCCCTGAGTGCCATTTCACGAACCACAATCCTTGATAAACCAAATTTTCTAAGATATCCTTTGGGCCTACCTGTTAAAAAACACCTGTTTTTAATCCTGTTAGGATTAGAACGTCTGGGTAATTTATGAAGTGTGTCTTTGGCTTTTTGTTGCTCTTCTAAAGTCGTTTTAGGATCTTTTATTATTGCCTTTAATTCTTTTCTTTTAGAAGAGTATTTTTCAACCATTTTCTTTAAATGCAATTCTCGGACTATTTTTGATTTTTTAGCCATTATGCTGATTCCTTTTCTGCTTGATCTTTAACCGGTCTCTCTCTAAGGGGAAGTCCAAATTCCTTTAAAAGCCAATAGCATTCTTCATCAGTGGACGCTGTGGTATTGATCGCAATATCTAATCCTCGAATAGCTTCAATATCATCATAATCAATTTCTGTAAATACAATTTGCTCTTTAATTCCAAAATTATAATTCCCTCTTCCATCAAATGACTTAAAAGATAATCCTGTGAAATCTCTGGATCTTGGCAACGCAATAGAGTTAAGTCTCTCTAAAAATTCGTACATCCTATTTGCTCTCAGGGTTACTTTGATACCAACAGGAAATCCCCTTCTTATTTTAAAATTAGAGATATCGGTTTTAGCTTTTGTAATAATAGGTTTTTGACCTGAAATTACTGTCAATTCATTGACTGAACTTTTTAAAGATTTTGCATTTACCTTTGCATCACCAACACCCATATTCAAAATAATTTTGACTACACGCGGACACTCCATAACAGTTGAGTAATTAAATTTTTTAGTCAAATTCCCTATTATAACATCCTTATAATATTTTTTTAATTCAGGAATATATCCATTTTTCTTGTTCCCTTTACTCTTTTTAACAACTGTTTTTTTTGCAGTTGGAGATTTTTTCTTACTTTTCTTCTCCTGTGTAGGAGTTATTTTTTTATTCTTTTCTTTAACCATATTAGTTTTCAGCTTTAAGTGTTAATCTCTTCACCTGAATTTTTTGAAATTCTGACTTTAGTTCTGTCATCTAATAATTTATATCCAATCTTAGTGGGTTCTCCATTATGAAGGACGACAACATTGGATTCGTGCAAAGATGCTTCCTTCTCGATAAATCCGCCTCCTGGGTTTTCCTGTGTTGGTCTTGAAGACCGTTTAATTAAATTAATTCCTTCTATGATCACCCGGTTATTCCTTGGGAAAACCTTTAGAATTTTTCCTTCCATACCTTTATGATTACCATTAGTAACTCGCACAGTCATTCCCTTTTTTAATCTCATTAGAGAACCTCCGGTGCCATAGATACAATTTTCATAAATCCCGCTTCCCTCAATTCCCTAGCAATTGGACCAAAAATCCGTGTGCCCCTTGGCTCACCCGCTTCCGTCAATAATACTGCGGCATTATCATCAAAGCGAATATAACTTCCATCCTTTCGGCGTATTTCCTTTCTTGTACGTACGATGACCGCTCTAACAACTTGCCCTTTTTTAACTAATCCATTGGGGAGCGCTTTCTTTACTGTGACAACAATTAAATCTCCAATGGATGCATAACGACGTTTGCTCCCACCAAGAACCTTGAAACAAAGAACTTCTTTTGCTCCGGTGTTATCCGCAACTCTTAATCTGGTTTCTTGCTGAATCACTAAATCTTCCCCATATCCAATGATTCTCTGATAATTTCACTGACCTGCCATCGCTTCCGTTTACTTATTGGTTTTGTCGAAATAATCTTTACAAGATCACCCTGATTAGGGACAACTGTTGTCGTATGTACTAGATATTTTTTATAACGCTTAATATATTTGTTGTACATAGGATGTTTTACTTTTCGGGTAACTTTCACAACCACCGTCTTTTCCATTTTTGTGCTGGTTACCTCACCTGTAAGCGATTGCCTTTTTCTGTATTCTGTCATAAAATATTAATCAGTCAATTTTTTTCTAATTCCCAACTCTAATTCTCTCAAAACTGTTTTAACTTGAGCAATTTCTCTTTTCAATACTCTTAGTTGTAAGGGATTTTCAATTTGCTGCAATGCTTTTTGAAATCGCAGGTTTTGCAATGCATCCATGTTATCATTCAACTTAGTTTCCAACTCCATTTTAGACATTTCGTTTAATTGAGAATTTTTCATTTTCAAAATTCCCTCCTTCCAACAAATTTTGTCTTAATTGATAATTTATGACCGGCATTTTTACATGCTAATTCAGCCACTTCTTTAGAAATCCCTTCTACTTCAAATAAAATACGTCCAGGTCTCACAACTGCTGTCCAATATTCAGGTGCACCTTTACCTTTTCCCATTCGAGTTTCAGCAGGCTTTTGAGTTACCGGTTTATCAGGAAATATTCTTATCCACATTTTACCAATTTTTCTGACTTCTTTAGAAATAGTAATACGTGCAGATTCTATCTGTCGCGCAGATACCCAACCACCCTCAATAGCTTTCAATCCATAACTACCAAATGCTACATAATCACCTTTTTTGGCCATTCCTCTTCGATGTCCTCTGTGATGACGTCTAAACTTTGTTTTTTTTGGTTCTAACATGTTAAAAACATTCTAATTATTATAGACAAATCCATACTTTGATACCTATAACACCATAAGTTGTATGGGCTTCTGTTAAAGCATAATCTATATCAGCTCTAAGCGTATGTAATGGGACGCTTCCATTCATAAATTTCTCGCTTCTGGCTATTTCTGCTCCACCCAGTCTTCCAGCAACATTGATACGAATACCTTTTGCACCCATTCTCATAGTGGATTGAATAACCTTGTTTACAACTCGGCGATAAGATATTTTCTTTTTGAGTTGATGAGCAATATTAGAACCTACAAGAGATGCATCCAGTTCAGGTCTTTTTATTTCCGAAATATTAACTTGTATATCTTTAGGTGTCAGCTGACTCAATTCTTTTTTTAAATGATTCACCTCTTCACCACCTCTGCCAATTACAATACCTGGGCGTGCGGTAAAAATCGTCACCGTCACTACCTTAGAAGTACGACTGATTTCAACTTTTGCAATTCCTGCATTATTTAGCCGAGTTAAAATATATTTACGAATTTGAATATCTTCTGCCAGATTTTGACTAAAAGATCCTTTTTCAAACCAGCTTGAACGCCAATCTTTTCTTAAAGATAATCGAAAACCAATCGGATTTGTTTTTTGACCCACTAATTTCTCCTATTCTTTTCCATCAGTTACTACAATTGTTAAGTGACTGGTTGGTTTACGAATTCTTGATGCACGTCCCTGAGCTCTTGCTCTAAATCTTTTCTGAACAGGCCCTCCATTTACAAACGCTTCTTTAATACTAATCTCATCAGTGGATATATTTTGATCATCTTCACCTTGCATCAGATTTGATAATGCAGATCGAAGTGTTTTTTCTATAACATATGCAGCTTTTTCCTTTGAAAAGTGTAGAATATTTAAAGCAGGTTCAACATTTTTTCCTTTCACTAATTCCAAGGTCTTCCTTACTTTTTTGGAAGATTGTTTTATATATTTTGTAATTGCGTATGCGTCCATTATTTCTTCCTATCTCCGGAATGCAATCTAAATGTACGTGTTGGAGCAAATTCTCCTAATTTATGACCAACCATATTCTCATAAATAAACACAGGAATAAATTTATTTCCGTTATGTACTGCGAGTGTATGCCCTACAAAATCCGGGGATATCATTGATTGCCTAGACCATGTTTTGATCACTTTCTTTTTTTTCCCTTCATTCATAACTTTTATTTTATTCAAAAGTTTTGGCTCAATAAAAGGTCCTTTTTTTAAAGATCGTGACAAATTATTTTCTCCGCTTTACAATCATTGCATTTGATTGCTTATTTCGTTTTCGTGTTTTATAACCCTTAGTTGGCTTACCCCATGGAGTACAGGGATGTCTTCCTCCAGAAGATTTTCCCTCTCCACCGCCCATAGGATGATCTACAGGATTCATAGCAACACCACGTGTGGTAGGCCTGCGACCTAACCATCTGGATCTGCCTGCTTTTCCTGAAGACACCTGCTCATGAGTTCTGTTGCCAACCTGACCTACAGTAGCATAACACTTTTTTGATACCAACCTGATTTCACTTGAGGGTAATTTAAGTGATGCAAATTCTCCCTCATGTGACATAATTTGAGCAACAGAGCCAGCGCTGCGAACCATTTGCCCACCCCTACCTGGGATTAATTCAACGTTGTGAATCATCATTCCTGCTGGTATTGATTTCAGGGGGAGTGAATTTCCCAACTTTAGTGGCACATTTTCTCCGGCTAATATCTGATCACCTACGCGGAGCCCAAATGGTGATAGGATGTATCGCTTTTCTCCATCAGCATAAACGATTAGTGAAATATACGCTGAACGATTAGGATCATATTCAACTGTCTCCACTCTTCCCGGAATATCAAACTTATCTCTTTTAAAATCAATAATACGATATCTTCGACGATGTCCACCACCTCTATGCCTGCAGGTAATTCTTCCATGATTATTTCTACCACCAGTTTTCCTTAAAGCGGTTGTTAAACCTTTCTCTGGTTTTGATTCGGTTATATCTGCAAAATCAGGCCTTGAAGCAAATCGGTTACCCGGAGTTACAGATTTCAAAGTACGGATTCCCATAGTTATCCGCTCACCTCCCCACCCATAAGGTCAATAGAAAACCCATCTTTCAATGTGACGATGGCACGCTTCCATGAAGATTTTCTGCCTGAGGTCCTAATAACTCTACCGCCACTACGCACTGTCATTTGTCGAAATTTACCTCTACGATTCATAGTAGCGACTTTTTCTACTTCAACATCAAATTTCTTCTGCACAGCTTTCTTGATTTCAATTTTATTAGCAGATTGACTAACCTGAAATGCATATTTTCTTTGGGATTCCTGAAGAATGCTCATTTTTTCAGTATATAAAGGTTTAATAATAATATTCTGGTATTCCATATTTAATTAGATAATTTTTCGTTCAGTGATAATATACCAGGTTTATCAAAAAGAAGAATATCGTGGTTAATTAAATCATACGTACTCGCTGAATCTGCTTTATTGATATCTACATTATAGAGATTACGAACCGATAGACTTACATTTTTTTCTATTTTTTCAGGAAGCACTAATACTTTCTGCTTCTGAATATCCAAGGATTTCAAAAATTCATAGAATATAGCTGTTTTTGGCTCAAGTTGAATAAACTCGTTAACTATAAATATCTCCCCTTTACTTGCTTTATAGCTTAATATACTTTTTCTTGCAAGTTGCTTCATCTTCTTTGGCATCCTCTTTTTGTAGGAATGAGGTTCAGGACCAAAAACAGTTCCACCACCTTTCCACAATGGAGATCGAATCGTCCCTGCACGTGCTACACCTCTTCCTTTTTGCCTCCAGGGCTTTCTTCCTCCACCCTTCACCATTCCTCTTGATTTTGCTGAATGTGTACCCTGCCTTTGGTTGTGTAATTCCTGCATCACTGCCTGATATACTACTGCTTCGTTCGGTTCAATTTTAAATATCTCATTATTCACTTTTAAGGCTGATCCCTTTGTTCCGTCCGGTTTGATAGTATTTATATTCATTATTTAGTGACCACAATTCTATTATTATTTGCACCAGGAATAGCACCTTTTAAATAAAGCAAATTATTTTCCCTGTCAACTTTAATCACCTCAAGATTTTTTACTGAAGATTTTTTTCCTCCATAACGCCCTGCCATTTTCATTCCTTTAAAAACTCTAGAAGGATCTGATGCCTGTCCAATGGATCCCGGATGACGAAGATATTCAGTTTGACCATGGGTTTCCGGTTGTCTCTGAAAGTTATGACGCTTTATAACACCCGCAAATCCCCGCCCCTTTGACGTACCAGAAACATTCACTAGATCACCCACATTGAACATAGAAACAGTAAATTTCTGACCTGATTTATAATTATAGTCTTCCACTTTCTCAAATTCCTTAAGCCACAATTGTGGAGAAACTCCTGCTTTCTCAAAATGTCCATTCATCGGTTTTGTAGTACGACTCTTTTTTCGACAGGAAAAACCCAATTGAACTGCATCATATCCATCCCTTTCAGCATATTTTACTTGAGTAACCTTGCAAGGGCCAATTTCTATAATAGAAACAGGAATTAAATGCCCCATTCCATTAAAGACCTGAGTCATTCCAATTTTTTTTCCAATCAATCCACGCATAATTATACTTTTATTTCAATATCAACACCAGCAGGTAAATCTATTTTCATTAAAGATTCAACTGTCTTAGGTGTACTGTTCAATATATCAACTAACCGTTTGTGAATTTTTGTCTGAAACTGTTCACGAGATTTTTTATCCACAAAAGGTGAACGCAAAACGGTATATATGGTCCTCCTAGTTGGCAGGGGTATCGGACCTGAAATCACTGCTCCGGTAGACTTAGCTGTTTTCACAATCTTTTCTGTTGATTTATCCAATAGAATATGATCATAAGCTTTCAAATTTATTCGTATAGTTTGGTTTGCCATTAATATTTATTCACTTATACTGGTTACAACGCCTGCACCTACCGTATGACCCCCTTCACGAATTGCAAAACGCAACTCCTTATCCATCGCTATCGGTGTGATCAACTCTACATCCATCTCTACATTATC
>Ga0208896_1000146_pt1 | contig 39043 bp, 37 predicted proteins | sample ETNtaG_27_FD_185778 | JGI IMG/M metagenome (GOLD analysis project Ga0208896, IMG submission 185778) | Marine microbial and viral communities from oxygen minimum zone, Eastern Pacific Ocean - ETNP201406SV63 (SPAdes) (version 2) | ecosystem: Environmental > Aquatic > Marine > Oceanic ... | reverse complement strand
AAGCATTGGGGCGACCTATTGAAATTGCCAATTCTTTGTATGTAATGGTTTTACCATGCGGTATCTTATCAATGGTACTCCATACTTCTTTTTGAAATTCTGTTGGTTTTTTTAGAGACATCAAGGTGGCAGGGGCAATACCCCCATTTATAAAAAAGGGCCTATCTTAGGCCCATACAAGTTTCATTCAATATAGCATTAATAGTTGAAAAAAGTTAATCTCTTAAATCATGATTTTAAGCAGAAGACAAATAATTAAAAATACCGTCCAATTAACAGGGCTTGGAATATCGTCCAACATCATTCCAATGCCATTATTGGCTCAAACCCTGGATTATGGTCCTAAGGAAGGTTTGGCAAGGCTCCACTGGAATGAAAATTACTATGGTCCAAGTGAGCGTGCCATAGAAGCGATAAATACTTCTTCATTCAAAGGAGCTTATTATCCAGACCATCTGGTCGATTATTTAAAATCCATGATTGCTGAATACAATCGAATTGATACAAGCAACGTTGCAATCAGTGCTGGTTCAACTCAAGCATTAACTATTTTGTCTCAAGTTTCTGGGCGAAAAGGCCCTATCCTTTCAACAGGACTGACCTATGACATTCATCTTCAGTTGGCGAAGAATTCTGGTGCTAGAATTATAAAAGTAAAAGACAATAAAGACCTAAGCATAGATCTTGAGTCAATAGAGTCTTTGACACGAAATACAATTTCTGCAGTCTTTATTGTGAATCCAAACAACCCTTCTGGAATGATGCTTGATCCTGATGTTCTCAGAGAAACAGTAAAGAGAATGGCTCAAAAAACCCTTGTGGTTATCGATGAAGCTTATAATGAAATCACAACTGATCCGGAAAGAAACACAATGATTGATCTGGTGAGAGATGGACACAACGTTGCCATTTCTAGAACATTTTCAAAAATCTATGGTTTAGCTGGTCAAAGGGTTGGGTATATGATTGGACAACCCGACGTTGTTAATCAAATCAAAATAAACGGAACAGGCGAAGCATCGCTATCCATGGCGGGAGTCTCGGCAGCAATTGCCTCATATAACGATAAAAATTTCATAAATTTCTCTAGATCTAAAATCAATGAAGCAAAAGATATGGTGCAATCAGGTCTGACTTTTAACGGACTCAGTTATTTGCCATCTGAGACAAATTTTATTTTTGTTGATTTAGGTCAGTTTGATGCTAATGATTTCAGAGATGAAATGTTGAAGCAAAATATTCTCGTTAGGGGTAAATATGGTGAGTTCCATAATTGGTCAAGAGTGAGCATGGGTAACTTATCTGATGTGCAAAGATATATCGATGCCTTGCCAATGGTACTAAACAACCTATCAGTCTGATTCGTCCTCATATTCCAAATCTCTCAACATGTTCTTTGCGTCAGGAAATGCATCGATCAATTGTTTTGTTAGAGACTGCATGCCATTTATCCACCGATCTGGATCACTTGCTTTTATCTTCATATATTCCAGTACTTCAGGATGCGGCGTGATTAGGAATTGATCTGATTCAATGGCTTTGATGACCTCATTGGCTACATCATCGGGTTCCAATAAACCATCGATACTGACAAGAGAACCAACAATCTCAGGTGCATCTTCGACCATAGGCGTTCTGACGCCTTGTGGGCACAGACAGGATACGCCAATCCCTCGTTCGCCATATGTGATCTTCAACCACTCTGCAAAACTGACAGCAGCTGATTTTGTAACCGAGTACCCTGCGGCACCAAGTTGAGTGAGTAATCCTGCAGCAGATGCAGTATTCATAAAATAACCCTCCCCTTGTTCCAGCATGATTGGTAATGAATGTTTGGCCGCATGTATATGAGACATGACGTTAATGTTCCAGATGTTATTCCAATCATCATTGGAGGCATTCAGTAAACCGCCTGTACCAGAAATGCCTGCATTTGAGCAGAATATATCAATGCCATTCATCTTTTGATTGGCGAACTCAATCAGATTGATTATCTCATCTTCATTGCCAACATTAGCCCTATATGGAATTCCATTGATTTCGTTGGCAAGCTTCTCATTGTTAGATTCATCCAGATCAACCAAAACTATTGATTTTGCATTTCTTTCTCTGAAGGCACACGCTAAGGATGATCCGATGCCATTTGCAGACCCTGTGATAACGACTCTTTTGTTTTCAACTTTCATATCAATCTCCATTCTAATAAAATCATTAGTAGGTAAACAACCTATTAAAGAGGTATTCATCAGATGAACAGTCAGTGGATAAAATTAAAAGCAGAAGATGGGCATGAATTAGATGCTTATTCCGTTAAAGCAAATGGTCCGATTGGTAATATCGTAATTATTCAAGAAATATTTGGAATCACAGACCATATTCAGAATGTCTGCGAGGAATTTGCAACCAATGGATATAACGTTGTCGCTCCTGCTATCTATGATCGTTTTGAAAAAAACATCACACTTGAGTACACACAAATTGAAGAAGGGGTTGGCTATAAAATTAGACTTGATGATGAGTTTGCGATGATGGATATCAATGCAGCCAGACTTCATTTAGGATCAAAAACAGCCGTTGTTGGCTATTGCTATGGTGGAATGCTTAGTCATATTGCAGCAGCCAAATTAAAGTTTGATTGTGCTGTTAGTTATTACGGCGGAATGATTGCGGACAATTATCTTGACCTAACAATGGATATTCCAATTATGTATCACTTTGGGGAGAATGATCACGCAATACCAATGAATGCCGTTGATTCAATTAGACGTGCATACAATGATGCTGTCATACATGTTTATGAAGATGCAGGTCATGGGTTCAATTGCGAGATGAGGGCTGACTATCATAAACCCTCAGCAAAGCTCGCACTTGAACGGTCATTAAAGTTTATTGGTAATAATTTATAGCCACATCATCTCAAGACGTTGTAACGCCATGCTGAGATAACAAACACACAGAAATCGACTATAAATACAGTCCAAAGCAACTGGTCAGGCATTCCATCATGAAGGATACTGACAACTCTGCCAAAAACAAAACTACCATTTAATAAGGCTAAGACAAAATATGTTTTCGCTCTTAATTGCTTTTCAAAAATAGCAATGACACACAAAAGGCCAAGGAATGTAAAAAAGCTATAGTAAGCCCTAAATTCACTGAATGAGATTGTTTCATTGAGTGTAAATGCGACCAATGCTGAAGTGCTGGCTGGATCAATAAGCCCTAATAGGCCAAAATAGAGGTATTCTATTGCTAATAAGATTAATAATATGTATTCGATCATATATTTTTAAAAGTATCTTTGTATAACCATATCTTAACAAATAATTAGTGATAATATCTCTACGATGAAATTTTTGAAAATCATATCAATCACATGTTCTTTGCTATTCTTGTCGCCAGTTATTGATTCAAAAGAAATATTTGATGATCAAATCATTGATCATCACCAATCACAATTCGAAGATATTGCAATGAAAATCTGGGATCTTGCTGAAGTTGGCTATCAAGAGTATGAAAGCTCTAACCTGTTGATCAAGTCACTGAAGGGTCACGGCTTTGAAATTACAGAAGGAGTGGCAGAAATTCCTACGGCATTTATCGCTGAATACGGCTCTGGTTATCCCACGATAGCAATTTTAGGGGAGTACGATGCCTTACCGGGTGTATCTCAATCCTCATCTCCATTCAGAGAAAAAGGCGAAAGTGAATCAGCTGGACATGCTTGCGGTCATCATTTATTTGCTGCAGGTTCTGCATGGACAGCAGTAGCAGTTAAAGATTGGTTGGTAGCTAACAACATGAATGGAACCATTCGTTTTTATGGAACGCCTGCAGAAGAAGGCGGATCCGGTAAGGTCTACATAGTCCGATCAGGTCTTTTCAATGATGTAGACATTGTTCTTCATTGGCATCCAGGCAGCGTCAATCATGCCCGCCCAAGAACTTCGAATGCGAATAAATCAGTTAAATTTACTTATAAAGGAATCTCTGCACATGCGGCCAGTGATCCAGAAAAAGGACGATCAGCATTGGATGGAGTTGAAGCGCTCAATATGATGACCAATCTGATGAGAGAGCATATACCTCAAGAATCTCGGATCCACTACGTCATCACTAATGGTGGTTTAGCACCAAATGTCATTCCTGAGCTAGCAGAAGTTTATTACTATATTAGGCATCCTGATAAAAATACCGTACAACAATTATTTAACCGTGTAGTAAAGGCTGCTGAAGGCGCAGCAATGGGTACAGAGACAAAGGTGAGTTACGAGGTCATGCACGGCAACTATTCTTTAATGCCCAATGATACGCTGCAAAAGATAATGCATGAAAACCTAGAAAACAGAGGTGGTATAAAATATACAGAGGAAGAAGTTTTATATGCCAAAACCATAATGAAAACATTCATTGATAATGATTCTGAGATTGGCGATCAAGAGGAAGTCCTTAACTACAGAAAGACCCATGGTTATGGATCAACAGATGTTGGTGATGTCAGCTGGTTGATTCCAACAGCCGGTGCAAGAATTGCAACATGGGTCCCTGGTACGTCAGCTCACTCTTGGCAAGCTGTTGCATCCGGTGGCATGAGTATTGGTTTAAAAGGAACAAAACTTGCGGTTGAGGTTTTAGCCGATACTGCAAAGTATATATACCAGAACCCTTCGGTTGTTGAGAAATCAAAACGAGAGTTAGAGGAAAGGACGGGTGATGATTTTAATTATATACCATTATTAGGTGATAGAGAGCCGCCCCTAAACTATCGAGATAACTAAAATAGTCTGGCGGAGAGAGAGGGATTCGAACCCTCGAAAGGCTATTAACCTTTACAAGCTTTCCAAGCCTGCGCGATCGACCACTCTGCCATCTCTCCTTGGCGACATTTTACATCATCTAATGCTCTTGAGAGTGGAATTAATTTAGATTAATGTATGAACCTAATGATTTATATAATTAAAGTCGAGTATGAGTAAATTTCCAACAAAAAATACGTTACTAGAAGTCTATGAATGGAGAATGCAGCAATCTGCAAATGAAATTGCATTCAAGATGAATAATGATGAGATGACCTATAAGGAATATGATCGCAGAGCAAATGTTATAGCGAATGGTATCTTCAAAGAAGGCTGTGAAACGAACTCCAGAATTGCAGTACTTGCGAAAAACTCCGTAGATTATGCAGAAATCCAATATGGATCAATTAAGTCTAGAACTGTTTTGGTCGGCTTAAACTGGAGATTAGCGCCTCCTGAGGTTGTTTTTGTTATGAATGACTCAGAAAGTGAACTCTTATTCGTAGGTCCTGATTTTTACCCACTCATTGAGTCCATTCAAGACCAATTCACTCATGTTAAGAAGATAATCGCAATGGGTGAGCACGATGCTTGGGAGAGTTTTGATTCTTGGAAATCAAACTTTGATGACAGTGATCCAAAACTCACCGGTGAAAACGATGATGATGTTATACAGCTTTATACATCTGGAACAACTGGGCTCCCTAAAGGCTCTAGACTCACCAATAAAAATATCCTGGCTTCAACACCAATGGTAGAAGAAACATGGGGTAAGAATTGGAACGAAAATTCAGTCAATTTTGTACTCTCCCCTCTTTTTCATATTGCAGGTTCAAACATCATCATTATGGGAATCGTTTTTGGGTGCAAAAACATTGTTATTCCTGAGCCGGATCCAACAAAAATTCTAGAACTCATCGATGCAGAAAAAATAGAGACCGCTTTTATGGTTCCTGCATTGATTCAATTTTTATTAAACCATCCCAATTGTAGCAATACAGACTTTTCATCACTGAGACAAATCGTCTACGGTGCCTCACCTATTTCTCAAGATACCCTCCTTAGGGCAATGGATGTCATGGATTGTGAGTTTTGGCAAGTCTATGGATTAACAGAAACCTCAGGTATTGGAACAACACTCGGCCCAGAGTTCCATGATCCATTAAAAGGCAAGCTCAGATCATGTGGGCAAGCTTATACTGGAGTGGATATTAGAATCATTGACAATGAAGGTTCTGAGTGTAAGCAAGGCGACGTTGGTGAAATACAAATTAAATCCGATGTCATTCATATAGGTTATTGGAAGAGAGACGAAGCCAATGCTGAATCGATTGTGGATGATTGGTTTTATACAGGAGATGCCGGTTACTTCGATGAAGATGGCTTTCTCTACATTCATGACCGAGTGAAAGACATGATCATCTCAGGCGGGGAGAATATCTATCCTGCTGAAGTAGAAAATGCACTGATGAGTCATCCTGACATCATCGATGCAGCAGTCGTTGGCGTTCCTGATGATAAATGGGGGGAAACCGTAAAAGCATTTATCACATTGAGAAACGATGTTGAAGAAACCGCCAATGAATTTCTACATAAGATTGATGAGTATATGAATGAAGGAATTGATTTTGCAAATGAGTTGACCAACAAAGGGTCTGAACTTGCGAAATATATAGAAGCTGAAATTATTGGTTATTCAAAGGACCAAATAGCTTCATACAAATGCCCTACTTCAATTGAATTCATTAAAGACATTCCAAGAAACCCTTCTGGAAAGATACTGAGAAGAGTTCTAAGAGAACCGTTCTGGGATGCCAAAGGACGCAACGTCTCTTAGTCATAAATCACTATGAACCACAAGACCCTTTCGATCGAAACCTCCAATAAAATCTGTACGATGAAATTCACTCGTCCTGAAAAACTCAATGCATTCAACACTCAGATGGTGGTTGAAACTCAAGAGGCACTCAATAAGATAGCTGCTGATGATAATATCAAAGTCTTAATCATCACCGGCGAAGGAAAAGGCTTCTCTGCAGGGGCGGATCTATCCGATTCGACCGGCATGGATGATCACAGCAATGACAGATTGGTTTATGAGGGACTGGTCAATGGATACAAACCATCGCTGCTTCAGATTATGAATATGTCTAAACCAGTGATCGGTGCCATCAATGGTGCTGCTGCAGGAATTGGCTCAGCATTTGCATTGGCTTGCGATCTCGTGGTGATGTCTGAAAATGCTTACATCAAGCAAGCTTTTGTAAACATTGCATTGATTCCTGATGGCGGGTTGAACTGGTTACTAACACGAACAGTTGGATATCGTATAGCCTACCAGATGGCTATCGAAGGCAATAATGTTCGTGCAGACAGATGCTTGGAATTGGGTCTTGCCAATAAAGTGGTTCCTCACGATCAATTAATGAATGCATCACTGGAGTGGGCAGAATCATTATCTAAAAAATCTTCTCAGTCCCTTAGAGAAACAAAAAGAGTGATGAGAATGGCAATGACACATGACTACGAGTCTGTTTTTGAACAAGAAGCAGAAGCAAACAATGCACTTCATGGATCAAAAGACAGTCTAGAAGCAATACAGGCCTTTTTTGAAAAAAGAGAACCCAACTTCGACTGACTAAGTCTTAAGCGTTGCTTTTGAGTGCTTGTAACACGGTCGGCATCAATTCGAGTTCACCGGAATATAAAATGGGTGCGATGCGTTGTCCTTGGTGCCCATATCGACTCATGATTTCTTTAGCAAGTTCATCTGGGTCTTCGGAAATGACTGCGAATGTATTGAGGACTTCATCATCTATGGCATCTCCCATTTCTTTCCATTTTCCTGCTTTCGATAAACGATTGAGATCATCACTTAAGCTTTCATAGCCATGCTGTTCTAATACTGCTCTATAGTTAGGGGTAGAAGCATAAAATGCAACTTGGTCTCTGCATGCGCGAACTGCATGTTTATGAGATTCCTCATTCGCTCCAATACCGGTCATGATCGCAATTGAGAGGTCAAACTCTGACCGATCTCTGCCGGAGGTCTGAAGGCCTTCATCGATATTTGGCAATGTCACATTCTTTAAGTATTTGGGTGAGCTAAATGGATGAGCAAGAAGACCATCAGCACTTCTTGCAACTGCTTTTGTCATTAGGGGTCCTACGGCAGCAACGTATATTTTTGGTATTCCATATGGATTGGGGCCAGGATTAAATAGTGGCGTCATCAATGTATGCGTATAAAACTCTCCCCTGTGTTCTAATTTTGATCCGGATTGCCAAGCATTCATAATGGCTTTGATTGCATTGACCATGTCTTCCATTCTTGCTGCAGGTTTTGACCACGGCATTGAAAATCTCTTGGTGATGTGTGGTCTGATTTGTGACCCAAGGCCGAGTATGAATCGCCCTTCAGAAAGAAGATTTAAATCGTAAGCAATGTTAGCGAGGTTCATTGGGTTTCTGGCAAAGGCGACTGCTATTGATGTTAAAAGTTCAATCTTTTCCGTCTTCATTGCTGCCGAGACAAGAGGCAGGAATGGATCGTGAGCTCCTTCCCATGTGTAAGCGCCATCAAATCCTGCATCTTCGAGTGCCTTGAATACAGGCCCACCTTCAGAGGGATTTTGGATCATTGTTCCGGAATCAAATTTCATGATCTAATTATACAAAAAAAAGAGGCGATAAAAATATCGCCTCTTATTTTTCTATTCAGACTTTACTTTAGAATTCGTAAGTCAATCTTGCACCTACGACTCTATTAGCGCCTTGGTAGATATGGTGACCACCAGCGAGTAGTGGCGTGTCATAATGACCCGTAGCGTATAGTTCGTCTGTGATGTTATTTCCATAGAGCATGAACATCCAAGAATCACTTCTCAGACCAATTCTTGCATTGATGAGCTCAAAAGATTCTTGAGTATCAATTGGATCCAGATCGCCTGTACTAATGAATGTATCAGTGAAGTTCATATCGATACCAGCAAAGAACACTAATCCATTATTAAGTGTATTCGTGTAATCCATAGTAACCGAACCAGTATACTTAGCTGAACCATTCCATTGGTTAGACAGATTTTGGTTTCCGCTTGCATATGCACCAGCGCCGTTCCAAACGACTGTACATTTACCGTCTGGTGTAGACAGATTTTGACCATATACGGCACTAGTCAAAGCTTTGGCGTCATATCCGTTCGCAGCACCAGCAACTCCTCTGAAATAAGCATACTGAGTCTCATTACATGCAGCGGTTGTAAACTCATCATACTTCGGATCAAGCCATGCAGCTGCAGCAGTAATCCTCAAATTTTCAGTTGCTTGCCATAGAAGATCCATTTCTAAAGTAGTTACCGTAGATGTGGCTGCGTTACCAACAACAAAGCCTGTGCCTTGGAAAGTAGAGACTTGTTGATCGTCATATGTGGCATGAGCAGCTGCCCAGTTGAGTCTGACATTCGAAGCCAAGTTATGCTTACCACCAATTTCAAATGAATCAGCAGTTTCATCATCGTATTCGAAGCCAATTCCAGGTGTTGTTCTCAATGGTGTTTTAACACCATTAACGAGTGCAAATTCTGGATTCTGGTCATCAGCAGCATTAAATCCACCTGACTTATATCCTTGGTTGTAACTCACATAGATCATATTGTCGTCATTCAGACGCTTCTCTAATTGGATAGACGGTAACCAGTGTTCGGATTCCCGTTCAATATCATTAAAGTCATGAGCCCAAGTATCATATAGTGATCCTAGGATAGCTTGAACAACAGGATAAGGATTCGTTGTAGTCCCAGCACAGTTACTGATACCCAAAGTGTCTTGACTCACGCATACATCGGAACTGACTACTTTCCTTTCACGGACGTATCGAACACCCATGATCAATTCCATATCATCACCCATGTCCATGCTGACTTGGCCGAAGATGGCTTTTGCATCTGTATTTTGTGTCCAGTTACTCAATCGTCCAATTTGATTGAACATAGTCTGGAAGTAACAAGGAGGGAAATTGCCCGCGCCAAAACCAGCCAATAATTCTCCATATTCGCATCCTGGGTTTGCAACGAGTGGCATGCCAGGGAAATAAGTAATGCCATGACTAGATGCCCAAGGGAAAGGAAGTACATTAACCAATCCTGCACCAGCAGCTTGTGCCCCATTTAGAGCCATAATACTTGGTGTAGGCAATATTCCAGCCAAGAACAACTGCGTACCTACGCCACCGAGGTTTCCATCAATATGGACTTCCCGATCAATGTCTTGCATTTGAGAATCCCAGTATACACCTGTAGTCCATCGAACTGATTGGTTCGGATCCGATGACAATCTTATTTCGATACTGTCTTTATCGTACTCTGACCAGTCGTCCCTTGATACAAGTACAAGCGGACCATAGTCGGCATCCAACCCATCGACATAATCATAACCGGCTTGTCCAATGACCGCAGTTAAATTCATGCCATTGTCCATGTCCAAGCTGATGTTCAAAGAAGTGTCTTGGGTATTGGTAACTGTTCCCAGAGGGTTATTACCCAATACTTGAGTAGTGCCAAAACCTAGGTTTTCATCGGTATATTGGTTTCCTGTTCCAACTGCAGCTTGATATCCTGGATAAAATATACCCATCACCGCAAAACCGAGTCCTGATGTAGGTGTGGGAGGCATCGCTTGGTCAAAAGTCCAAGGTGATGATGTACTCCCTGTTCGGATGTGTTCTCCATCCGTGTGCTTGAAATCAACTCTTAGATCATCGTTTGGTTGATACGAAGCACTAAACCTCAACATGGTCTCATCAGCTGTTGGGCCAGTTTTGCCATTATACAGGTTGTTAATGGTTCCATCGTTATCACGATCTTGCCAAGCAAGTCTTACAGCGAATGCATCAGATAAAGGGATATTAAGATGTCCTTCAATCTCAGTACCACTGTCTTCATCACTCGCAGCAATAGATACTTTGCCCGAAATATCATCATCGCCGATTACTGGCTTTGCAGTAATAACATTGAGTGCACCGGTCAAAGTGTTTTTACCAAACAGAGTTCCTTGAGGTCCTCTAAGTACTTCAACACGATCAACATCGAAAAGACCAGTTCTAAACTGACGTCCTTTTGGTAAATGCACACCATCGACGAATAATCCGACTGATTGTTCGAACGACTGGTTCGCACCAATAGAGATTCCTCTCATGGTTACAATAGTTGATATTGCATTCTCTGTTACGCTGAAGTTTGGTACATATGCGCTGAGGTCTTTTAGTGATTGAATTGCTTGCTTCTCTATGAGGTCTCCATCGATGACAGATACAGAAACAGAGACGTCTTGAAGACTCTCTTCTTTCTTGGTTGCCGTTACAATGATTTCCTCTAGTTCTTGTGCTTTAACTGTGCTGACAGTAAATGTCATTGCTATTGCTAAAACAAAAGCAGATTGCATAATACGTTTCATATGGATTTCCCCCTGATTGTTAACGTAATTACATATTTGTATGAGTAATATTGCCAAGATTTTCCAGCTTATCAAACGATAGTGGGACTTTTTTCAGCCTATCGGTGTTGTTTTTAAGCCAATAATCAATCAAACAAAGGGTTTCCAGCGTTTTTTATGGGTGTATACAAATTTCGAATAAATCTATAAATATGGTCTTTTTTAGATAAGATTGAGTGGTATGAAGAAAATATTAATTTTACTTGTTTTATCGTCTATTCAACCTATGGCTAAAATAGTGGCCGGTGAAAGTGACTCATACCTTTATTGCACACGACCAAATAAATCCCATGCAGTACATTTTTTTTGGTCTATATCCTCTGCCAATGATATTAAGAAATGGGTTAGTGGGTCTCAAGAAGCAACATCAAATCAACTTGTCATGAACAACCCAAAGAACATTGCCTGGAATCAAATTGGTAATCCGATGAGTATTTATGTTCTCGACAAAAAAACCATGCGTCAAAGTGGTACACTTTTATCCAAAGATTCTGAAATTCTAGATCGATGGGTTTCTGAATGTGAGTTCATGGAAAAGAATGAGTTCTTAGATCAGCAAGTAGATCATAGCCCTTGAATATCGGCGGCCTCCTCTCTCAATAAATCTGGACTTCCAAGCAATTGCCTATTCAAACCGATTCTTTTGAACCAATAGTGAAGCCCTAGATCATCCGTGAATCCCATTCCGCCATGAACTTCTGTTGCTGTTTTTGCAATGGATGATCCAACTTCAGAAAGTTGTGCTTTCGTCTGGCATGCCATCAGTTGGGACTCATGAGGAATATGATCCATGGTGTGTGCGGCATACCACGTCATGGAATAACAAGGCTCTAAGTCTGACGCCATTTGTGCACACATGTGCTTCACTGCTTGAAATGAACCGATTTGCCTGCCGAACTGTTTTCTCTCTTTTGCATAGTCAACGGATCGATCCAACATGTGTTGAGCAGCTCCAAGTGTATTGGCTGCAAGAGCAATTCTGCCCAGATTGATTGCTTGCTGAATGGATTCGATATTATCCGAATCATTATCCAATGCCTCCGTTTCAACATCAGTCAGAGCCAATTCGCTCAGGAATGAAGTCACATCCACGCTTCTCAGTTCAATTTTTTTCAATCCATCGCCAGATGCATCTACGACGTGGACGCCAGCATCTGAATCAACAATTAAATAGTGCGTGCTCTCAATATCATCCATTACAAACAATGTCCGACCGTTCAGTTTTTGATTGGAATATTCAATGCCTGATTGAATGCGTCTTCCAGTCATTTCTGTTAAAGCCACAGCAAATCGTTTCTCACCTGTTGCAATTCCAGGTAAATATTTCTGTTTCTGAGAGTCACTCCCTAGCTTATCAATTAAGAATGGCGCGATTAAAAATGATCCAATGAATGGATATGGAGCAACACCTCTCCCAAGAGACTCAGAAACACTGATCGCAAATAATGAATCAAGACCAAGGCCTCCGAATGCTTCTGGAACGACAAGACTGCTGAGACCGAGCTCATTGAGACCTTCAAAAACGAGTCGACTTAAATTTTTATTTTCACCGGTCCTGTGTGACCTCAGTGCATCTACTGTGACCGTGTCTTCGAGAAATTTATTGATACTCTCTTGGAAAAATTGTTGTTCTTCTGATAATCCGAAATACATGGTTAAGCTCCTTGAATCTTGGGTTCTTTTGGAAGACCCAAGCCTCTTTCAGAAATAATATTTTTCTGAATCTGGCTGGTTCCTCCGCCGATGATTAATCCCAGATAATACATATAAGCATATTGCCAACCTCCATTATCCCTAAGGTGAGGACTATTGTCATAAAGCGTCCCAATCTCGCCCATTACATCAATCGCTAAGGATTCAAGCTCGTATCTCATTTCTGTTCCATAGAGTTTAACAATCATGATTGCTAGATTTATATCCTGACTTTTATTCAAGCGACCAGATAAAAGTCTCAGGCCATGTGATTTCAGTGCAAGAATTTTTCCTTGGATCTTCATCAATCGATCACGATAAACCGGTTTATCAATCATACGAACGCCGTCCAGAGTTTCACTCTTCATGAGATTAACGAGTTTGTCGTAACGCCTGATCATCTTATTGGGATCTCCCAGAGAGCCCCTTTCATGAACCAGAGTCTTGTTAGCAACCAACCAACCTTGGCCTCTTTCGCCGACAATGTTTTCAGCTGGAATTCTGACATCGGTGAAAAATACTTCATTGAATCCAGCATCCAAGGTCATATCAACCAATGGCCTGACTTCAATGCCGGGCGTATCCATTGGAATGAGCAAATAACTGATGCCTTGATGTTTGGGTGCATCGGGTTCTGTTCTCACCAAGCAGAACATCATTTGTGCATATTTTGCAGTACTGGTCCAAATCTTTTGTCCATTGATAACCCATTCATTGCCGATCAATTCACCTTTTGTTTGCAAGCTGGCCAAGTCACTTCCAGCATTGGGTTCTGAGTAACCCTGGCACCATATTTCATCAAGTTCGAGTGCGGGCTTAATATACCTTTGTTTTTGTTCCTCGGTACCCATTTCCATCAATGTGGGAACAAGAAAGTCTATGCCCTGCCCGCCTGTTCCTGTGGGAATTTTAGACTTTGAAAATTCTTCGGTAATGATGACATTTTTTACAATATCAAGGTCTCCGCCATAACCTCCATATTCCTTAGGAATGTGTCTTCCATGGTAGCCCCGTTCAATTAACAGCTTTTGCCAATCTTTGACGGTCATTTCCATTTTGGGCTCCTCATTTGGGTCGATGACCGACTCATAACTGTATAGACTTCCAGTCACATGAATGCCTTTGAATTCTTCACAGAAGGTTTTCACTTCATTTCTGAATTCTTCATAATCATTTCCAAAATCAAGATTCATCCTTTTCCTCCATCCAATTCGGTTGCCTTTTTTCTATAAACGCCTGAATACCCTCCTTTGCGTCTTCGCTATCGATACATAGTTTAATCTGCTCTCTCAAGTAAGGGAGCGCATCATTGAACGCCATTTGATCTTGCTTATTGTATGCAGAAAGACCCATTTTCATCGTATTGGGAGGTAATTTAACCAGTGATGAAACCAAGAGATCCACCGTGTCATTGAGCTCAGATTCCGGAACGTGCTGATTGATGAGGCCATATTTTTCTGCATTCTCAGCACTGATGCTCTCACCCCTCATGATGAAGTCTAGCCCCTGTCTCTTCGGCATCACCCTAAACAAACCTGCCATGACCATGAATGGCCATATTCCTCTTTTGATCTCAGGCGCAGTAAAAGTGACGGCACTTGAGGCTATTGCGTGTGTGGCGTTACAGACAATCATTAGAGCACCTGCTAAAACATTGCCCTGTATCTTACATACAACTGGCTTATTCAAATTACGTATCATAAGACTGATATCTTCAACGTCTCCAAGCTTCGGAACCGTGGATGTGGTTTCGTCTTTTTTTGACCACATGTTTTTTAGATCGCCACCGGCACAAAATACATCCCCGCTGGCTTGAATTATGATTGCTCTGATTTCATTAGACTTTTTGGCATAATTCAGTGCATATATGATTTCATTCGACATGACATCATTGATTGCATTCTTCTTCTCTGGTCTGTTCAGAGTGATGGTAAGTGCGTGGTCTGAATGTTCAATCATGATGGCTTCAAAAACATAATTATCCGGTGGCATGATCTGATCAGTCATCTTTATCTCCTTTGATGAAATTCTTGGGAATATTCACATATTTTGCCCTCAAGTACTCTCCCAGTGACTTTGCAAGAGCATCGACCTTCGTGTTCGATGAAGCACCATCCTCCAAAATATCCTTGATGTAAAAATTCAAGGACTTGATATTCGAAAATTCATATCTCTCAATATCATAATCAATCAAATCCGGAAGAAGTATTTTTAATTGATCAACCGTCAAGTAATGATAAATGAATGAATAGATTTCATCGGTTTTTGTCCACACACCTAAATTTGCACATCCGCCCTTGTCGCCTGAACGTGCGCCAATGATATTCCCCAGTGGGATCCTTTCAAACGCCTCGTAAGTCTTCTTTTCAATAATTATCTCTTTTGTGTCTCTTGGTTTTTCACGTTTGAGAATCTCATTGCTTGTTGGATGAACGGCATATACTTCATCGGAAAAATGAATCTTTTCAGTGACATATTTGGAATCGATCAAGGTTGGCCAATAACGAATAAATGGGTTGCCTGGCCCCGGGGCTTGCTTTGAGAAAAAGCCTGGATAATTTGCCAGTGCCAGTTCAATGATTTTTGCCGTAAACAGTCTTCCAACCAGATTGGGATCCTTTGACTTAAGATCAATTCTCAGCATTGCCATCGCTTCTTCATGCGTGCTCGGATCGTCTTTATCCGTTCGATGAAGATCAATGGTGACCTCTTCAAACTGATCTTTTCCACCCAACAGCTCAAATAGTGCCGTAATGAATGTTTCTGCTTTTTTCTCTATATCCAAGCCGGTCAAGATCAATTCCATGCCGTTTCGGTACCCTCCTGCTAGGTTGATACAGACCTTATGCGTATCAGTTGGAGGTGATCCTTTGCAGCCAGATACAGTGACTCTGTCATCACCAAGGTCTTTTAATGACAGTGTGTCAAAATGTCCAATGACATCCGGATTAATATAGTCTGGCGATGAAATCTCATAGAGTAACTGAGCGGTTACAGTGCCCGATGAAACCAATCCACCTGTATTTTGATGTTTGGTAACAGTAAAAGAGCCATCGTCATATATCTCCGCAATGGGATAACCAATGTCCTTAAATGTCTCTACCTCTTCAAAAAAAGCATAATTTCCGCCTGTGGCTTGAGCACCACATTCGATAATATGGCCAGCAGTAAGTGCTCCAGCGAGCTTATCATAATCATCTCTTTCCCAATTAAACTTCCATGCAGCTGGACCGATCACAAGAGAGGCATCAGTGACCCTCGGGCAAATGACAACATCAGCACCCATATCGAGGGCCTTAACAATGCCCCATGCGCCCAGATACACATTTGCTGTAAGGACCTGACAGTCAGAAGAGTTTAAAGGCTGCTTTTTATCAATGTGGATAAATTCTTCGCCTTTGTCTTGAAGCATCTTGAGATCCCCAGTAATGTCGTCTCCATCGATATATGCGACCTTCATTTCTAGAGACAGTTCTTCATTGATCTTATTCAGTTGGTTAGCCATTGATTGAGGGTTTAACCCCCCTGCATTAACAATGATTTTGATGCCTTTGGATTGACATGCCTTTGCAATTTCTTTGTATTGCTTAAGGAATGTGCCGACATAGCCCATGTCTTCTCCTCGTTTCAGCTTTTGTGAGTAAAGGATACCCATTGTCAGTTCGGCTAAATAATCACCGGTCAGAACATCGATTGGTCCTCCTTCAACCAATTCTATGGCCGCAGAGAGTTTGTCGCCATAGTAACCGCTGCAGTTGGCAATCCTTATGTTGTCTCGATCATTCATTTTGATTTAATTAAACCATCGATGATTAAGCCTGAGATCATATTTGCAGAATCTTCAGCGGATGCTGCCAACTTTTCTTGATGATTCTTCTTTGAGAAAATTCTGGCAACCGTTCCTAACATAATTGCGACTGCTCTGGTATCGAGCGATTTGATTTCATTCTTTTCAGTCGCATCATCCAAGAGTCGTTTGATGTGTTCAATGTATGCCAATTCATGGCTTTTGATCATGTCATCAGCTCCCTTGATTCGACTCAAATCAATGGCATATTTCTGTATTCTTGGTCCGGCTGCTTCATTCCCTATCTTTGTGAATGTCTGAAGTTTTTCAACCGATGAATCCATATTCTTTAAGGAACTCAAAGCCTGTTTGGCTATATTGGTTAAAATTCGATCTATCGTCGAGATAACAAGCATTTCTTTACTGGGAGCTATCTCATAGAGAGTTCTCAATGACACTCTCAAGTTTGAGGCAATATCAGACATGGTTTGATTTCCAATTCCTTCCTCGAGAAGATTTTCAAAGTTCTGAATGACCTCAAAATGCTTTTCAGTTAAGTGAGTATCACTCATCGTCTGACTTTAAAAGTAATAATGATGTTCCCGTTTCGAGTTGATCGCCCTGATTGACATAAATTTCTTCTACGATTCCATCCTGATCCGATGAAATAGAATGATTCATTTTCATGGCTTCCATAACAAGAAGTTTTTGTCCTTTGCTAACACTGTCGCCAATGTTTACATTTATCTCTGTCACTTTACCAGGCATAGGAGAAACCAATGAACCTTTTTGGATGAGTTCTTGGTCATTTTTAAACCTAGGAATTAATCTAATTAACTTATTCCCACGATCATGCTGGACCAGAAGTAAATCGTTATATTGACTGATACTGATACACCGACGAACCTTATCGAGTTCAATATCAATGCAATCATTTGTGACATCATTAATGATGGCAGTTTGATTCTTGTCGTTTACGAATGAGCCGTCTCTTTTTCTTTTGTATCGAACTGTAGTTTCCTCATCATCTATATCAAACGAGACTTGTTGATACGGAAGTCTTGCATTATGCCACCCAGATAGGATATGCCTCATAACACCAGCTTTTGATCGGTTCATATTCTGTAACCACATTGCTGCAGACATGCTTAAAAAGTCAATTTCGCTTTCATCAAGTTCGATCGATCGGAGTGGTTTGCAGCTTTCTATAAAATCTGTGGTTGTGTCGCCTTTGAGAAAATTCTCATCCCTTAGAATATTGATAAGAAAATCAATGTTATTAACAAACCCACCAAAATGAGTGTTTTCAAGTTCTTGAGCAAGCCTTGATGCTGCAACTTCTCTGGTTTCACCATGAGATATAACTTTTGCGAGCATTGGGTCAAAATCCGTGCCAATCATCATTCCCTCACATACGCCTGAATCCCATCGGATATGATGAGATTCTTGATGACGATCGGCGACGAGTTTACCGTTCGACGGAAGAAAATCGTTTACTGGATCTTCAGCGTATACTCTGGCTTCGATGGAGTGACCATTGAATGAAACATCGGATTGAGCAAATGCAATTGGCTGATCATCAGCAATTCTGAGCTGCATTTCAACAATGTCCATTCCGGTCACCATTTCTGTCACTGGATGCTCCACTTGAAGCCTAGTATTCATTTCCAAAAACCAAAGCTCTTCAGTTTCGTCGTCATAGAGGAATTCAATAGTTCCAGCAGACACATAATTAATTTGTTTTGCCAATGAAATTGAAGCTTCAGTAAGTTTATTTCTTTGTTCTTGATTAATTCTGGATGAAGGGCTTTCTTCAATGATCTTCTGATGTCTTCTTTGGATGGAGCATTCTCTTTCACCAAGATGCAGAACTGAACCATGTTTATCTGCAATGATCTGTACCTCTATGTGTCTCGAGTGTTGAATGTATCGCTCAATAAATATTCGATCATCACCAAATGCATTCATGGCCTCTTGTTTGGCCAGCTCGATTGAATCATTGAGTTCGCTCTCATCATTGACGATTCGCATGCCTTTCCCACCTCCGCCAGAGGCTGCTTTGATCATCAAAGGATATCCAATACTCTTTGCTGACTTTGCATCATCTGCCGATTCCAATATTGGTAATTTAGCTTTTGAGGCATGTGTCTTGGCTTCAATCTTATCACCCATGTCTTGAATAGACTTTGGATTGGGCCCAACCCAAATGATTCCTTCATTTTGGACTTTCTTGGCAAATGCATGATTCTCAGACAAAAACCCATAACCGGGATGAATTGCTTGGGCACCCGTCAACTTCGCTGCAGCAATAACAGCGTCTGAATCCAGGTAAGATGATTCAATTTTTACAGATAAATCCGCATCGTTTACATAGGGCGAATGCCTGTCTGCTTCGGTGTAGATGGCGACAGTTTTAAGACCCATTTTTTTGGCGGTCCTAAAAACCCTTGAGGCAATTTCACCTCGGTTTGCTACGAGCAGTGTTGAAAAATTATTCACAATCTAAAAACTCCATATTCTTCGGTCCCCTCGATCGATTTATTTCCAACCACTGACAAACAGATCCCTAGTACCGTTCGTGTGTCACGAGGGTCGATGATTCCATCGTCACTGACAAGGCCAGTTGCCTCCAGTGCCAATGAACCTTGATCTTGAAGTTTTTCAACTGCATCGGTTAAAAGCTTGTCTTGTTGCTCATCAAATTCTTCTCCCTTTCTCATCGCCCGAGCTCTTCTTACCATGGACATGACACCAGCAATTTGTTTGCCTCCCATCACGGCAATTTTTGCCGATGGCCAAAGAAAGGTGAATCGGTTGTTAAATGCCCTTCCTGACATCGCATAAGTGCCTGCTCCGTATGAAGCGCCTAATATAATTGTGATATGAGGGACTGTTGAATTAGAGACTGCATTGATCATCTGAGATCCCTTTTTAACGATTCCATCTCTTTCAAATTCCTTACCTACGAGGAATCCTGTCACATTTTGTAAAAATATTATTGGCGTATTGGTTTTATTACACAGTTGAATAAAGTGTGCAGCTTTTTGAGCCGAATCCGGGTAAATCGCTCCATTGTTACCAACAATGCCCACAGGGTATCCTTGAACCTCGGCCCACCCGGTGATTATAGTCGGCCCAAATAATGGTTTGAATTCTTCAAATCTTGATCCATCGACAAACCTTGCTATTGCTTCCTTGATATCAAATGGTGTTTTTAAGTCTGGACTCACCAATCCCAATAATTCCTCTGCAGCATATGCGGGATTCTCAGAATCCTCTTCTGGATCGGCTTCAGCTTTTCTCCAATTTAAGTGTGAAACAACCTCTCGACAAATTCGAAGAGCATCCATTTCATCTTCGGCCAAGTAATCCGACAAACCTGATGCCTCTGAATGCATCTGAGCACCGCCCAATGTCTCATCATCAGACTCTTCACCCGTTGCCATCTTTACCAATGGTGGTCCCGCTAAAAAGACTTTGGACCGTTCTTTAATGAAAATGTTGTAATCAGACATACCGGGTTGGTAGGCTCCACCTGCAGTTGATGAACCAAAAACAACAGCTATTGTCGGTATTCTCATTTTCGAAAGCTCTGTCATTTCATAAAACCATCTCCCTGTTTCGGCAAAATGTCCTGTTCCAATATTCCAAGGTTTTTCCTTAGACATTGGGTTAATTCTCAAATCTGCTCCAGCTGACTCCACAAAACTGATATAAGGAATACCGTTGTCTCTTGCGATCTCAATGCACCGTCCCCATTTCTTTGAGGCGTAATGAGTCAGTGCTCCAGCGAGTACTGTCGGATCATTTCCAAAGATAACGCATTCGACACCACTGATGATACCAATCCCTGCAACACAGCCTCCTCCAATGGTGTAATCAGAGTCATAAGCAGCAAGAGGGCTGATTTCTAAAAAGGGCGTGTCCGGGTCTAGTACATTGAATATTCGTTCTCGGATCGACATCTTTCCTTTTTTTGCCAAACGCTCATGATGATGAGCACCGCCACCTACCTCTGCTTCATCGAGCAAGAGATCAATGACATTCAGCTTGTTGATCATTTCATTTGAATTGATCTCATACTGATCACTCTGATTATCCAATTTTGAAAGTATTCGTCGCTTTATCTTTTTTATTTCCATTTGATATCGCTTATTGGTAATATATTTGATGAAATATTACCAGCGATGGAAAACAATATCAATCATGGAAAAGATAATCTCTTCTATTGAAAATGAAACAAGGGCCATTGAGTCACTAATTGATGGTTTGGATGATTTGACTTGGAAATCTAAGACTTCATTTAAATCTTGGTCCCCTGAAATCATTATTTCACATCTGCTCTACTTCGATCGCATGACCATCCACTCTTTAAATGATCCGGTCAAATTTAATGAAGAAGCATCATTTCTATTTCAAACATTCTCCAAAGTAACGGATTCTTTGTCACGAGCAGAAAGTGTGAGGGATCGTTTATCAATCAATGATCAATCGAAGATGATCGATGCGTGGAAGACATCGAACCATGAAATGGCAAATCTGTTTTTAACTGTTGGTCCTGATCGCCGATGTCAATGGTTTGGTCCAGATATGAGTGCACGAATGTTCATGACCGCCCGTTACATGGAATCATGGGCTCATGCTCAGGCAATTTATGATTTGATTGATCAATCTCGCATCTATAGTGACGACATTGAGCATATTGTCCAAATTGGCATAAAAACATTCAAATGGTCATTCAGAAACAGGAAATTGGATGTGCCTGAGGTCTTTCCCTTTATAGAGCTTGAAGCCCCGAGTGGAAAAAAATGGTCATTCAATGATCGCAATCAGAATGAATCGGTCACCGGTAAGGCCAGTGATTTCTGCCACGTTGTGACTCAAAATAGAAATATTCAAGACACAGACCTTGAAGTTAATGGAAAAATATCTGAGCATTGGATGTCTATAGCACAATGTTTTGCTGGAGAACCTGAGGATCCCCCAAAACAAGGCACAAGAAATTGAGGAAACAATTATGAAATGGACCGACGAACACACAAGCATCAGAGAAACAGCTGCTAAGTTTGTAGACAATGAAATCAATCCATATGTGGACCAATGGGAAGCTGAGGGCATCTTTCCTGCTCATGAACTGTTTAAAAAATTAGGAAATCTAGGAATGCTTGGCATCAACAAGCCCGAGAAATATGGAGGACTTGGTTTGGATTACAGTTACTCAATAGTCTTTGCAGAAGAGATGGGTAGGATTAGGGCAGCAGGTGTAGGAACGGGCATAGGTATCCAAACCGATATGTCTACTCCGGCACTGGCAAAATTTGGAAGCGAAGAACTCTGCAATGAATTCTTAGCTCCAGCAATTTCTGGCGATGTTGTCACATCGATTGCAGTGAGCGAACCGCATGCGGGTTCAGATGTTGCCGCAATTAAAACTGAAGCAACAAAAGATGGCGACGACTATGTCATCAATGGTACTAAGATGTGGATTTCAAATTCGACTCAAGCTGATTATTTCTGTCTCCTAGCAAACACAAGCGATGACCAGATGCATCAAAACAAATCACTGATCATCGTTCCATCGGACACAAAAGGTGTGAGCCTATCTGAACCATTGAAGAAACTTGGCCTGCATTCGTCTGATACTGCACAAATATTCTTTGATAATGTCAGAGTTCCTCAGAGGCATCTCATTGGTGAAGAAGGCAAAGGTTTCATGTACCAAATGATGCAGTTTCAGGAAGAAAGACTGTATGCCGCTGCTGCTGCACTAAAGGGTTATGAAGACATCATTCAGGACACCATCGAGTACACAAAACAAAGAGAGACGTTTGGAAAGCCGATTATTGAGAATCAAGCCGTTCACTTCAGGCTTGCTGAACTTCAAACAGAGGTGGAACTATTGAGGGCATTAACTTACCTGGCCGTTGAGGAATACATAGATGGAAAAGATGTTTTGACAAAAGCATCCATGGCAAAACTTAAGTCGGGTCGACTGGGTCGAGAATTAACCGATGCGTGCCTCCAGTATTGGGGTGGCATGGGATTCATGTGGGAAAGCTCTGTAGCAAGAGCTTATCGTGATACAAGACTTGGATCCATAGGCGGTGGTTCAGATGAAGTCATGCTAGGAATCATTTCCAAGCAAATGGGAATGCTGAAAAGATGATGTCAGTCTGATCGCTCAGCTTTTCGCTCAGACCTTTTGTCTTTTATTTTCTGAAACCAAGACCTGTCGTCATTAATGTTTGCTTCCTTGGGGGTCTCACTCTTTGACGGCAAACCATCAGAAAAATAATTCGGTGATTCATCTAAACAAATGATCTGCCGGGTTGAATCAACATTCTGTGAAACTTTTGAAATGATTTGATTCTGTGTGGTGACATTGTTTCTCCCCTCGATGGTGTCATCAATAAGATCCAATAGTTCTGATAAGTCATCGCCAGAAATATTCTTAATTGGACTTGTTTCAGGCAATTCCTCCAAAATCGGCAAGTACTCTTCCCTGGTGATATTATTATCGGTTGATAGGTCAGACATATCGAATGAAGACCTTTTCTGAATTTCCATAAGGGCTTGAGGCAATAGAAGTTGTGGAATAGAAACACTGGACTGATATTCTTGAATTTCCTCGCATGTTTGAACAGGTGATTCAAAGAACGAGCAGGAAGTCAAAATAAGGATTGGTATTGTAACGAGTATTAATTTCATTGTTATCGATGCGTCTTTGAGAACTTAATGTCGGTTTGTCGGAATATCTATCATGTATAGCTGTTTGACTTATTTGTGAACAAGTATACTAGACTGTGTAATCAAAACACCTAATTAATGAGGAAGAGATGTCAAAAGTAAAAATTGGAAAAAAAATACCCCCATTTACATCAAAATTAGACGATGATTCAAATCTGATATCCAGTGACCTAATTGGAAAAAATATTGTCATATATTTCTATCCAAAAGACAGCACACCGGGATGCACAAAAGAAGGGGAAGACTTTAGGGATTTACACAAAGCATTCACCAAAAGTAATTCGATGATATTTGGTGTATCGAGAGATTCAATAGCTTCGCATGAGAAGTTTAAAACGAAGCATAACTTCCCTTTTCATCTAATCTCTGATGAAAATGAATCATTGTGCAAAATCTTTGATGTAATCAAAGAAAAAAATATGTACGGGAGGAAGTATATGGGTATTGAAAGAAGTACATTTCTAATTGATGAAAGTGGAGTGCTCATAAAAGAATGGAGAAAAGTTAAAGTCAAAGGTCATGCACAAGAGGTTCTGGATATCCTTAATAATCTCTAAGCTATGATGCAAAAAATAATCTCAATCATTAGTTGCACATTGCTCTTAATAGGGCAATTGAAAGCAGAAATTGAATTGCCTGACTTGGGAAACCCAAGCGATGTTTACTTATCTAAGTTGGACGAACCAGCAATCGGTAGATCATATTTCAGAAACCTTAGACAACAAGGTCAGGTTGTTGAGGACCCACTCTTAAATGAGTACTTACAAGATCTGGGCAGCAAACTATCTTCAAAAGTTCAAGACGGTGATTTTCAATTTAACTATTTCTTTGTGCCGCAGAACTCAATCAATGCCTTTGCAATGCCAGGCGGTTATATTGGTATTCACACAGGTCTTTGTGTCTCCGCCGACAATGAAAGTCAACTCGCTTCTGTTGTGGCACATGAAATCAGCCACGTGACGCAAAGACATATATCCAGACAGATCGGCGATCAAGTGCCTAACTCGATACAAGGAGGGCTAATACTTCTCGGTGCAATTTTAATAGGTGCCATTTCTGGGAATAGTGAAGTCATCGAAGCCGGCACTATGGTTGCACCATCCATCATGAGCCAAAATCAAATTGACTTCACCAGAGAGATGGAGGTTGAGGCTGATGCAATTGGTATAAAAACACTAGGCCTATCGGGATATGACCCTTATGCCATGTCGGATTTTTTTGAAAAGTTATCTACCGGCTCCGATCCAAGGAATGCACAATCTGTTGAATTTCTTCGAACACATCCGACCTCAGTGAATCGATCCGCTGCAGCAAAAAAACAAGCGAGACGAATGACGGTTGAAAGAAAAGATGAATCACTGGGTTTCGAATTGAGCAAAGCAAGAATCAGGCATATCTATAGTTCTACGCCGGAAAAGAGTTATGAATATTTCTTAGAAAAAGTAAATGAGAATGGATTGAGTGATGATCTTTCCAATCATCAAATTGGAAACCTATATGGGTTGGCATTATCCTCAGTACAGCTCGGTTTGGTCCTTGACGCTGAACCGGTTATCAATAGATTCCTTAATGAAAAACATGAGTTTGGCCATTTCCATATTCTTTATGCTGATTTGATGATAGAAAAAAATAAACCCAAAGAAGCGCTGCAACACCTCATTAAAAGACTTCAATTGTCGCCCAGAAATATTCCGTTGACGATCAAATATGCAGAATTGGAGCTAGGTTATGGCAATCCGAGAAAAGCACACGAGGTTCTTTTGGATCTTTTTAATAATAAAATACCGACACCCAATCAAATACGTTTAATTGCCAATGCAGCCAATGAATCAGGGCAAAAAGCTGAGGCATTCTCATACATGGCTGAGTTTTATCTAAGCATAGGAAATTTTCAAGAGGCTATTGAACAACTCAAAATTGCACTTACAATGAAGCCCATTACAAATATTCAAACATCGAAATACATAGCTAGACTGATTGAAGTTGAAGAATACCTAGATGAAATGAACAAAAACCGATGATGAAAAAACAATTCAGAATTATTTTGGCCCTGCTGTTGATTATTGTCAGTGGTTGTTCCTATCAAGGAAGCTTGGCTCCTGATGACTCAGACCCATATGAAAAAACAAACCGAGGCATCTTTGAATTCAACGAAGAACTCGATAAAGCAGTGTTAGAACCAGTCGCTGATGGTTATGATGTCATCGTTCCAGACCCGCTCCAATCTGGTTTGACTAATTTTATTAATAATGTTGAATATCCAATCACCATCGCCAATCTCCTTCTTCAAGGCAAGCCCCTGCAATCCATTGAAAGCTTAATTAGATTCTCGATAAACACTACATTCGGACTGCTGGGTTTTCTTGATCCTGCATCTAAAATGGGGCTTAATTTATACGATGAGGATTTCGCGCAAACACTCGGTGTATGGGGCGCTGACCAAGGCTCATACATAATGACACCATTCTTAGGGCCGTATACAGTTCGCCATGGTTTTGGAGATCTGATAGACAGCCTTCTCAATCCAATCAGCTATATAGACAACGATGTCTCTCGATATGGCCTGAAAATCATTCATCAAATACAAAAACGATCAGATTTATCCTCTCTGGAGGATGAGCTTTATGGATCTTATGACCCCTATCAGTACTTAAGAGATTCATACCTTCAAAACAGAACATATAAGCTCAACAATGGTGCCCTCGATGAAACGAGTGAGTTTGATGAAATTGACTTTGAGGATTTTTAGTCTTTAGACTCCAAGCGGTCAATCACTGCATCAATTCCTATAGCGTTTATTTCAGCATCAAATTGGTTTCTGTAATTCTTGATATAAGAGACGCCTTCTATGCGGACATCAAAAAATCTCCAGCCATCCCTAAATAAACCAAAGCTAAAATTCATAGGTATCAATTCACCCTTATACAAGACCTCTGACTTGACGGTAAGCTTCTTTGTTTGATCTGTGATTTCATCAATTGGTAAAACCTTGATGTTGCTCACATCAAAGTTAAGCAATGTGAGAGCATAAGATTTAACCAAAGATTGATACAAACCTTCTGTGAATCTAGCCTTCTGATCATTTGTTGTTTTTGCCCAATGTTTATTGAGTACTAATCTACCGGCATACTGTTTTTGAAAATATGGCGACAATGATGAGTCAATGATTGAATAGAGTTCGTCTTTGTCCCTTTCTAGTCTTTGTTTGTTTTCCTCATCACCGAGTTGACTGTTCATGCTTGCAATTGATGTCGTAACCATTTCATCAGGCATGAAACTGGGTTGAGAGTATGAAATACTCGGCAACAATAAAAATGCTAAAAGAAGGGCTATCTTTTTGTTCATCGATTTAAAGAGGCTTACGCTTCTTCCATTTGAGGGTGATAGTTACCGGTTCTAGCAAGACTATTCAATCTTGATCGCTTGATAAAAGTTTCTTGTGCTGCCGCAATATTTCCATCTTCTCCAGACCATGCTTTAAGTGGCTCAGCTTGCAGTGCCCGTCCATAAGAAAAAGTCAATTGCCATGGGTGTGGACCCATTTCGTTCATTGAACTCAAATGCGCAGTGGCCTCTTCTGAGGTTTGCCCCCCAGATAAAAAAGCAATGCCGGGCACTTCATCGGGAACATTTTCAGACAGGCATTTTACTGTCGCACTAGCTACTGTAGGAATGTCTGCCCTGTTTGCAGCATCCATGCCTGAAATAACCATATTTGGCTTGAGAACGATTCCATTCAAAGCAACTTTCTGATTATTTAGTTCAGAAAAAACTTCTTGTAAAACTTCTGATGTCACATCAAAACAACGATCAATGTCATGACTGCCATCCATTAATACCTCTGGCTCAACAATTGGTACCATTTGTGCCTGTTGGCATAATCCAGCGTATCTAGCCAAAGCATGAGCATTGAGTCGAATACAATTTTTTGAAGGCAGATCATTGGAAATATTAATAACTGCTCTCCATTTGGCAAATCTTGCACCGAGCTCATAATATTCACTCAGCCGATCTCCAAGGCCATCCAATCCCTCTGTTACGGTTTCACCATCGCAAAAAGGGATCCCTTTGATTCCTTTGTCCACCTTTATTCCAGGAACGACTCCAATGGATGTGAGATGTTCAGCAAATGGTGTTCCATCATTGGTTGATTGCCTGATGGTTTCATCAAATAAGATCACGCCACTTATGTATTCAGACATGTTTGGACTGGTAAAAAGTAGATTCCTGTATGTTTGGCGACTGCCTTCTGTCGATTCTGTATCGATTGTTGCAAATCGTTTACCAATGGTCGGCGTGCTTTCGTCTGCAGCAAGAATGCCCTTATTGGGCGCAACCATTGATTGTGCTATTGAACTCAGTGAACTTAGATCCATTATTAATCTCCTAAATTTTACCCGTGGAATTATACATTATTGACTCATAATCACATATCAAAAAACGCCCTACTATCATCAGGGATTGAATGTAGAATCATATCGTACTAAAATAGTACTATTTAAAGTAGGTTAAGGTATTTATGCTTAGAATAACTAAGATGACTGACTATGCAGTTTTGATTCTTGCGAATCTCGCATTGCATGACAAAAAATTTCTCACTGCAAAAGAAATTGCCAGTGAGACGCATATCTCATTGCCGACTTCACAAAAAATACTCAAAAAACTTAATCGCAACAATCTTGTCATATCAAAACAAGGCGCCTCCGGAGGCTATGCGCTTGAAGATGATACAAAAAATATATCAGTGGCAGCTCTTCTGAAGACGTTAAATGGCGACCTATCAATTACACAGTGCTCTAGCAATGATCATCAATGTCAGGTTGAAGATTTTTGCAATATTGGTGATGCATGGCAAATGATCAATCAAAGAGTCCAATGGGCATTGAATGATATTACTCTTGGAGACTTGATTCACCCGACAAGGATTGAGCAATTCATCAGTACAAATATACCTGTTACAAGAAACCATTAAGCCAGTTTGGACGAAGAAAAAAACCGAATGAGCGAAGCAGATAATAAAAATAAGGAAATCAATGAGTTTCTGAATAAATCATACGAATATGGTTTCACTACAGAGATTGAATCTGAAACCATACCACCTGGTTTGGATGAAGCAGTAGTTACATTGATTTCTAAAAAGAAGAAGGAACCTGAATTCCTTCTGAATTGGCGGTTAAAAGCATTCAATCATTGGAAAAAAATGCCTAAACCCGATTGGGCGAAACTATCCATTGACCCCATTGACTATCAAGCCATTTCATATTTTTCTAAGCCTAAACAGGACGGTGGACCAAGATCGCTAGATGAAGTGGACCCAAAGTTACTCGAAACATATGAAAAACTTGGAATCCCACTTCATGAAAGAGCTAAATTGGCTGGCGTGGCTGTGGATGCTGTTTTTGATAGTGTTTCAGTGGTGACAACATTCAAAGACAAGCTTGCCGAGGCGGGAGTTATATTTTGTTCGTTCTCTGAAGCGGCAATCGACTATCCAGAACTTATTGAAAAATATCTAGGGACGGTTGTCCCAATTAAAGATAATTATTTTGCAGCCCTCAATTCGGCTGTCTTCTCTGATGGTACTTTTGTCTATATACCAAAAGATGTTCGTTGCCCAATGGAACTCTCAACGTATTTTAGAATTAATGAAGCCAAAACGGGTCAATTTGAAAGAACGCTAATCATTGCTGAAGAAGGGAGTTATGTCAGCTACCTTGAAGGTTGCACTGCTCCTATGAGAGACGAGAATCAATTGCATGCAGCAGTTGTAGAGTTGATTGCCCATAAAGACGCAGAGATTAAGTACTCGACCGTTCAGAACTGGTACCCGGGGGACGAAGATGGCAAAGGCGGCATTTATAATTTTGTGACAAAACGTGGCGACTGCAAAGGAGAGAACTCAAAAATTAGCTGGACGCAGATTGAAACGGGTTCGTCAATCACATGGAAGTATCCTAGCTGTATCTTGAGAGGCGATAACTCAACTGGAGAATTCCATTCCATCGCCCTTACTAATAATCTTCAGCAAGCCGATACGGGCACGAAAATGATTCATCTTGGAAAAGATACAAAGAGCAAGATCATCAGCAAAGGTATTTCTGCCAAGTCGTCACAAAACACCTACAGAGGCCAAGTCACCATGGCAAAAGGTGCTAAAAATGCCAGAAACTTCACACAATGTGACTCCCTTCTCATTGGAAGCGATGCAGGAGCACATACATTTCCATCGATAGATGTAATGAACTCCTCATCCATTCTTGAGCATGAAGCAACGACTTCAAAGATTGCAGATGAGCAATTGTTTTATTGCATGCAAAGAGGAATCAGTGAAGAAGATGCGATTGGATTAATTGTCAGTGGTTTCTGCAAAGAGGTGCTGAATGAACTTCCAATGGAATTTGCTGTAGAGGCAAGAGCATTGCTGCAAGTCAATTTAGAAGGAGCTATTGGATAATGACTAAAATTCTTTCAATCAAAGATTTGCATGTTGATGTTGGTAATACATCAATTGTCAATGGCCTCAATCTTGATATTTCATCGGGTGAAACACACGCCATAATGGGACCAAATGGTTCAGGGAAGAGCACGCTTGCTAAAACAATTGCTGGACATCCAGATTACAAGATTCGATCTGGAACGATAATGTACAGGGATCATGATTTGAATGATCTTTCAATTGAGGAACGATCAAATCTTGGAGTCTTTCTTGGATTTCAATACCCAATAGAAATTCCAGGACTCTCAAATACGGCTTTCCTTAAAGCGGCCATTAATGCAAAGAGAAAATATCACAACCTTGGTGATCTATCTGCAAGTGACTTTTTGGTTGATCTTAAAGAAAAATCTCGCATGATGGATATTGAACAAAAGTTTCTCTCAAGAGGAGTTAATGAAGGATTCTCCGGTGGCGAGAAGAAACGGAATGAGATCTTACAGATGCTCATGCTTGAGCCGGTTCTCTCAATACTAGACGAGACCGATTCAGGACTTGATATTGACTCAATGAAAGTGGTTGCTTCGGGAGTTAATGCCTTTAGGAATGAAAACACCGCATCATTGATCATCACTCACTATGAACGTTTACTGAATTACATTACACCTGATTATGTGCATGTGTTTCACAATGGTGCAATCATCAAAACCGGCGATATACAACTTGCTAGGGACCTTGAAGAAAAAGGATACGAATGGCTAACCAATCCTTAAATCAGTCTGATCATATGGACAAACTTCAATCGTTTATTGAGAATGACAGTCGTAATCTTCCGGATTGGGTCAATCAAGGGAGGGAGTCTGCCTTTAAAAATTACAAGGATATTTGCAATAAACAATTAAAAACTGCCACATGGAAGAACACAAAGCTGAACTCCATGCTGGATAACTTCTTCGAGAAAGAATTTACAGATCAAGAAACATCTTTAAACCAATTTGAACTAGATTCCACCCTGGAAGATTCACTGAGGATATTTTTCCATTCAGGAGCCTTCTTTACCGAAGAGGAAATGCCGAGCTATATTCGGTTTTTAAAAGGCAATTACTCAGAAGAAAATCAAGCAATCTTCAGGCTGGAAAATAGTTCAGAAAGGCAATCAATACCCTACTTGCTTAACAACATCATTAGTAGAGACGCGCTCTTGATTGAAACTGCTGAAAATCAGCATGTTGAAAAACTAATACACATCGTTCATCTACCTCACAAAAATGCCAATATCGCTCCAAGATTAAATATTGTTCTTGCAAAAAATAGCTCTATTAAAATAATTGACGAGCAATTGAGTTCAGGCGATTCAATCATAAACAACTATATTGATATCAAATGCGAAGAGCATTCGTCTCTTGACTATTACAAGGTCAGTCATGCTCAAAATGACAGTCATCAGATTAACAGTCTCAATCTTGATCAAGAGGCAAATACCAATGTCAATGTTTTTAGTCTAGACTTGGGTGCTGATTCAGCAAGCTCTCTAAATCATCTGAAACTCAATGGAGAAAATTCAAATGTTTCCTGCTCTACTCTGTTCATGCCTTCCATCGATAGATCATCGCATCACAACATTATAATTGATCACTTGTCTGATAAATCTTCGAGCTCTGTAAATTATAGAGGAATCATCAATGATCATGGAGTTGGATCTTTTTTCGGAAAAATAAAAGTGACAAAAGAAAGAAGGAACACCTCTGCTTTTATGCAAAATAAAAACCTATTGCTCTCTGATGACTCTAAAATTTCAACCATACCAATCTTAGAAATCTATAACGATGATACAGAATGCTCTCACAGTGCTACATCTGGTTCACTGGATAAGGAGAAACTGTTTTATCTTAAAACCAGAGGCATCAATGAATACGATGCAAAAAACTTCCTGATTAAATCATTCATGGATGAACTGGTCTCTCAAATCAAATCAAGGCGGTTGAGGGAATATGTCAATGGCCTCATTCTTGGCTATCGCAAAGATTGATGTTATGAATGCGAAACGAGAAAAAGAGATGATGAAAATACGTGAAGAGTTTCCAATACTCGATCAAAAGATTAATGGCGAGGATCTTGTTTATCTTGATAATGCTGCTTCGACACAGAAACCAAGGACTGTGATCAATGCCATTAAAAACTATTATGAGAATGATCACTCAAATGTTCACAGAGGGGTTCATACGCTCAGCGTTAGAGCAACCGAAGCTTATGAGAGGGCCAGACAAAAGGTTACTGAGTTTGTAAACTCTCCGAATAAGCATCAAATCATATTCACAAAGGGAACAACAGAATCAATCAATCTCATTGCGAGTTCTGTGACCAATCTGATTGAAAAAAATGATGAAATACTTATTACTGCAATGGAACACCACTCCAACATTGTGCCATGGCAGGAGCTATGCAAGCGGACTGGTGCAACATTAAAAGTCATTCCAATCAGTGAAGATGGCGATATTCTGATGGATAAATACAGAGAAATGGTTACGAATAAAACAAAGCTAGTCTCTGTTGTACATCTATCTAATACATTAGGGACCATCAACCCAATTGAAAAAATCATTAATAAAGCAAAATCGCACAGTGCCATCACCGTCATTGATGGTGCTCAAGCTGCAGGACATATTCCGATTGATGTTCAGAAATTAGATTGTGATTTTTATCTATTCTCCGGGCACAAGATTTACGGCCCTACAGGCATAGGAGTCTTGTATGGGAAGGAGGACATACTTAATAAAATTGATCCATACCAGTATGGTGGAGAAATGATCCTTAAAGTGACATTTGATGAAACAACATATAACGATTTGCCTCACAAGTTTGAAGCTGGTACACCCAATATTGCAGGGGCAGTTGGTATTGGCGCATCGATTGATTTTATAAATAGCTTAGATAGAGATCTGTGTCATCAACATGAAATGAGTCTTCATGATTACGCAATGGATAAATTGGAACGGATTGATGGAATCCGAATCATTGGCAGATCGAGTAATAAGTCAGCCATACTTTCATTCGTAATTGATGGAATGCATCCTCACGATATTGGGACAATAATTAACCAAAAAGGAATAGCCGTTAGAACAGGCCATCATTGCACCATGCCATTGATGGATTTTTATGAAATTCCAGGCACAGTGAGAGCATCGTTTAGTATTTACAACACGCATTCTGAGATTGATAAGCTGATTGATGCTTTAAAACTTGCCATTAAAATGCTGAAACAATGACATCCAACCTATACAAAAATCAACTGATTGAATTGAGTCATAATCCATATCATTTTGGCAAGCCTGAAAAGATCTTTTCTAGTAATGAAGCATTAAATCCGCTTTGTGGAGACAAAATAACCGTCTACCAATCAGGCGACTCTATACAAGACATTGACCTTTGGTTTGAGAGTGTAAGTTGCATCATATGCTCTGCTTCGGCTTCCATCCTTGCCCAGAATTCTGAGGGGATGGACATGAATGATGGCATTGAGTTTATGAAACAAGTTGAAACTGCATTGAAAGATGGCACATTGCTCGATCATAACCTCCCAAAAGCTTTAAATTGCTTAGGTGAGATAAATAACTATCCATCGCGAATCACATGTGCCACATTGCCCTGGTCAACTGCTATTGAGTTACTGCAATGATTACATCGGACGAACATTCACAACTTATCAGCCTCTCAAGAGATTGCGATGTCATCTCTGTGCCATACGGTGAAAAGGAAACACTAAAAGAAGGAACTGAGGTACAGATTATGCAAGCGCTTGGTGGCTCCTATACGGTCTACACAGCCGAGGGAATGTTCAGGATAAATGGCATCAATGCAGATGCAATTGGGAAAGAAGTTGAAAAGCCACCCACTCTACCAGACAACATCACAGATGATCAGTTTGAAGAAAAAATTTGGGACCAAATGAAAACTGTTTTTGATCCTGAAATCCCTATCAATGTCGTTGATCTGGGTCTGATTTACGATTGTCGACTCAACAAATCAGATAATGATTATTTCATCATTGAAATTGACATGACGCTCACAGCTCCTGGTTGCGGGATGGCAGATGTTCTCGTTGCTGATATTAAAGAACGCATAGAAATGATGCCCAGGGTTGCATCGGTCAAAGTCGAATTAGTTTTAGACCCCCCATGGAGCATGGAAATGATGTCTGAAGTTGCCAGATTAGAAGCGGGCCTAATCTAACTCACAGAAACACTTCATGTAAATCCCGTTGGGATCATTCATCATAGATATCTTGTCCAAAGATTGTTCAATCTCATTCATGAGATCGTTCTCTTTATATAGAAAATCCAGACCCGTAACTTTAATGATTGAAGACGTTATTTTTGCCATCATGCCTGCAAAAAATGAATCAAATTCACTATCGCGGTTGATTCGCTTTACGCCCAATTCTTCTTCATCAATTTCAGCCAATTCTGCAGCGAGTTCAATGGCACGATCGATACCGCCAACCTCATCAATTAAACCGATTTCTAATGCTTTGGAACCGATCCAGACTTTACCTCGGGCAATTTTATCGATCTCTTCTTTTGTTACCCCTCTGTTATCTGCAACCTTTGAAATAAATTTTTCATATACCAAGTCAGTACCCATTTGAAATAGTGCCTTATCTTTTTCAGTCAAAGACTCGGCGACAGAGGTCGTGATATCAACGGTTGAAACTCCGTCTTCGTTGATTCCCATGTATTCCAGAGCCCTTTCAAAAGTTGGAATAAATCCTCCAACGCCAATGGATCCTGTAATGGTATGTCTCTCAGCTATAATCTTATCTGCGGGAGTAGAAATATAATAACCTCCAGATGCTGCAACACCTCCCATTGAAGCGATGATTGGCCTTCCAGAGTTTTTAAATTTCTCAAGCTCGTCTGCAATGACTTCAGACGCATAAGCGCTTCCACCACCACTGTCGACTCTGAGCACTAGGGCTTTCACAGTCTCATCGTTGTAAGCCTTGCGTACAATCTTAATGAAATCATCGCCTGCTATACTTCCTAGACCTGCTGAGCCATCGACAATCGAACCACTCGCAATGATGATTCCAACATTCGATTCGCTTTCCTCAAAGGGCGGATCCATTTCAACGGAGTTCATGTATTGGTTCATACCAACGATATTGACTTCATCCTCTTCTTCACCTGGAGCTATTGAATAGAGATAATCTCTGAATTCTCTTCGATTAGATAATTGATCTATAATTCCGTATTCGATGGCTGCTTTTGCAAAATCACCACCCGATTCTTTTGCGGCAAGACCAGGGTTATCAATAAAGTATTTTAATGATTCAGTCGATATTCCCCGAGCATCTGAAACTTGCTCTAGATATCCATCCCAAAGGACTGTGATCCACTCAATGACATTGCCTTTTGCCTCATCAGACATATTATCTCTGAAATAAGGCTCTACAAATGCTTTGTATTCGCCGACTTTAAAGACATTTGCGTCAATCAGGAATTTATCGAAAAAGGACTTATAGTAGGTTCTTGTTCTTCTGTAACCCTCAATAAAAACTGATGCATAATCATGAAGATGAACTTCATCTGCCAATGATGCGAGATAATATTGTGCAGTGCCATAACCCATTTTACTGTATGCAATCACTTTCTTGCCTGAGCTCTTAAAGTCAGTGATCTCTTCTGCAATCAACTCAAGTTTTGTTGTGCTTCCACCGGCAAAGCCATCCGCGCTAATAAGGAGCGTTGAAATATCATCATTGTCTTTGGCATGCCGAATGACTCGAATGACATCCGTAATGAGTGTTTCTGTTTGTGATTCTCCAGAAAACTCTGAAAATGCTCTCTCAAAATCTGATTGGGAAAGTTCTTCCACCAAAGCTCCTTTTATATTCAGATCTAGTATTGCACCCTCTTCGATTGGATCATCATCAGAAGGAATTAAAGCTCCAATTATTGACAATGATATGACGAAAAGAACTACAAATATCACGGTTCTCTTTAGAAAGATTGCTGACGCATCTAAAAAGTCTCCCAATTTAGACATTTTCTCTTTTATGCTCATTTATAATCCTTAAGTATTGTTTCATTTAATTTGATGAACTATACACCATGATCATTCAAAAAATATTGAATTAACTATGGAGTGTAGGTTAGTTTTGACAAATGATCTAGTCGCTATATGTTATACGATATATAGCCCCATTGTGGTCATCTGAAACTAACATAGAGCCATCTTCCATTACTAAAAGATCTACTGGTCTTCCCAGTGCCTTTTGATCATCTAACCATCCATCGGCAAAGGTTGTGTATGAGTTTGATTTATCGTTATTCAGAGTGACCATGGTAATTCTGTAGCCAATTTTCTTTGAGCGATTCCATGATCCATGCTCAGAAATAAATACCTGGTTGTGATACTCTTCCGGGAACATCTCCCCTGTATAAAACTTAAGGCCCAGAGGAGCCACATGTGGGCCTAATTCTTGTATAGGAATGCTGATATTAGAGCATTGTCCGAGTGAGCCATAATTAGGATCTTCAATATTGCTACCATGGCAAAATGGAAAACCAAAATGTTCTCCTTCGTAAGAAAGCTTATTCAATTCACAAGGGGGTATATTGTCACCCAACATGTCTCTTCCATTGTCAGTGAACCACAGTTCGCCTGTAGTCGGATGGAATGTCATTCCGACAGTATTCCTTATGCCTTCCGCAATAATTCTTTTGTCGGTCCCGTCTAGATTCATACTGGTTATAACTGCATAACCTTGCTCATCACAAACATTGCATGGAGCGCCGATTGGAATATAAATCCGATCGTCTCCACCGATGACAATATATCTCCATCCATGGTGTTGATCGGTAGGATATTTAGATATGACTGAATATTTTGGTACCTGTCCAGACTTAATGGCATCCTCAATACCTTCAAACTTGAGCACTCTGTGAATCTCGGCTACATAGAGATCGCCATTATGAAATGCAATGCCATTTGGCATATATAGACCGCTAATAAAGGTATTTACTTTCTTTTCAGAGCCATCAATATTTATTGCATATAAATTGCCCTGGTCCCTAGTTGATACAAATAAGTAGTTGTCGCCATGGGCTAATGACCGAGCACCGGGAACATTATCAGAGTAAACTTCAATCTGAAAACCATCAGGGAGCTTAATATCAGCGTCTAATGCATAAGCAATACTTGATAACAAGATGCTTAAGGTGAGCATAAAACATGCCCAATATTTTTTAATCAAGTGATTAGACCTTTTCTTTGATTCTAGCTGACTTACCACTTCTTTCGCGAAGGTAATAAAGCTTGGCTCTTCTAACATCACCTTTTCGCTTGACCTTGATCTCAGTAATAAGTTTGCTATGAGTTTGAAAGACACGTTCAACACCTTCACCATTTGAAATTTTTCTAACGGTGAATGATGAGTTTAGGCCTCTATTCTTTTTGGCTATAACAACGCCTTCAAATATTTGAAGTCTCTCTCTTTCGCCTTCACGAATTCTTACCTGAACAGCTACAGTGTCCCCTGGAGAAAAATCAGGAATATCATCTCTTAGCTGTTCTTTTTCAATTTGTTCAATAATGTTCATTTCTGTTTCCGTTCTCTGAAATGCTGTGCATTGTATATCAAGCTATATATATGTTAAAGATTTTCTAGATCATTTTTTAGATCATCAATAATCTTAGTTTCATCCTCAGTGAGTTTAGATCTGTCAATTAAATCAGGTCTTCTCATTTGAGTATTCTTCAAAGATTGGATTTTTCTCCATTGGCTTATCTTTTGATGATCTCCGCTAAGCAGAATATCTGGAACACCCTCTCCATTGACTTCTGAGGGTCTCGTATAGTGCGGATACTCCAATAATCCATTATTGAATGATTCTTCAACTACAGAATCATTATCTCCCAGAACCCCTGGAATTAATCTTGCGATAGAGTCAATTACAACGGCACAAGCCGTTTCTCCACCTGATAAAATATAATCGCCTATTGAGATCTCCTCGTGGTTATCTGTTTGATCTATTGCTCTCTGATCTAAACCTTCATATCTAGAGGAGACAAGAACTATGTCATCCATTTTTGAAAGCTCTTTTGCCTTTTCTTGGTTAAATGTCTTTCCTTGAGGTGACAGGAAAAATACAGGAATATCAATGTTCCTACCCCTGGCTTGATCAATCGACTTTAAAACCGGCTCTGCCTGCATAACCATGCCCGGTCCTCCTCCATATGGCTTATCATCTATTGATCCATGTTTATTATCTGCATGATCTCTAGGGTCAAAATAATCAATTCTTATTTTATTTTGATTTATGGCATTACCGACCACGCCATAGCCCAATGAATTGCTTAGTTCTTTTGGAAAGATAGTTACAATATTAAAGTTCATAATCTTTATTCCTCATCATTCCAATCAACAATGATCGTCTTGCTCTTTAGGTCTACTGATTTTACAACTTCATTATTTATAAATGGTATGAGGTTTCGATTATTGCTATCAATGACCACCATGACATCATTAGACCCAGTTTCAATAAAGGAATCCAATATTCCATAATTAAGATTGTCTTCGTTCTTTACTTCAAAGCCGATTAAATCTGTCCAATAGTATGAGTCAGATGAGATTTCTGGTAAATCTTCTCTATTTACAAGAATCTCACATTTAGCTAATTCTTCTGACTTATTCCTATCATCTATGTCTGAAAGCTTTATTCTGATTGTTTTTCCGCTAGCAGAAGAATCATCGATATCATAAGAAAGGTATTCATTTTCTTTATTGATGAATATTGTTTTATATGAAAAGAAGTTATCTATGGGATCAGTATAAGAAATGACCTTTAGCCAACCTTTTATACCATGAGGGGATAAGACGTATCCAATGACCACTTTTTGTTGGTCATTCATATTAGATTAGAAAACCAGATGTACTGGAAGAGACTGAATATAATCTAGCTCTCATCCTTTTTTTCGTCAGATTCCTCTGCTGGGGCTTCTTCCTCTGCTGGGGCTTCTTCCTCTGCTGGGGCTTCTTCCTCTGCTGGGGCTTCTTCCTCTGCTGGGGCTTCTTCCTCTGCTGGGGCTTCTTCCTCT
>Ga0208896_1000135_pt1 | contig 40987 bp, 35 predicted proteins | sample ETNtaG_27_FD_185778 | JGI IMG/M metagenome (GOLD analysis project Ga0208896, IMG submission 185778) | Marine microbial and viral communities from oxygen minimum zone, Eastern Pacific Ocean - ETNP201406SV63 (SPAdes) (version 2) | ecosystem: Environmental > Aquatic > Marine > Oceanic ... | reverse complement strand
TGTGGAAACACGTGGGTGGCCCGTATTCCCCGCCAACCTTGGCCTGGGCTTCTTCCTGCGCGGAGAAGGCATACATCCCACACCGTTTGGCTCGCTGGCCAGTCCACGTACCTTTGGTGGTGTGGGCGCCGGTTCTACCACCTTCTTCATCGATCCCGAAAAACAGCTGAGTTACGCGTTCCTCTCTACGGGCCTGCTCGAGGAAACCCGCTCTACCGAGCGCCATCAGCGCCTGGCCGATCTCGTGCATGCCGCGGTGATTGGCTGACAGCATTCCGGCGTACGCCCACGTCGATTCGCTGTGCCGTGTGAGTTTCGTTTGTACGGTACGTACGGTGGATTCCGGGCAGAGATTCGTGGGGCTGGGTATAGGAATCATTAACGCCCTGCTTTGATTACTCGCTAGTGAAAAACCATTGTTGTGGCGGAGCTCGGGACTTGGGCAGATGATGGGCAGGTGTGTCAGATTTGGAATCCAGGTGTGTCAGAATCTTCTCAATTATTTCCGGATCTTCTATGCATGCGATGATTTTGACCTCACCGCCACAGCGACTACAGATTGAAACACCAATCTTGAAGACTCGTATTAGTCTTTCCTCCCGAGCGAGTGATTTATGACTCTCAGCTGATGATTTTGCCTGAGTAGTCGAGGAGGCCTTCTTGGAACTACCTTTGCCTCGCTTTGCTATCAGAATAGGGCGTTAATGGTTCCTATACTCAGGCCCCTGCTCAGAGAGTACTCTTGCACAGCACGCATAAATTCCGCTGGTACCTCCGGTGACGATGGCAACACGATCTCTTAAATCCATAACCTCCTCTTAGGGACTCGGTTTGTTTGATCCGCTGATCGGCTTGATTAGCGAGCAAGTCACTTAATTAAATGTCATTTTTTTGTTTTAACTCGGCGTTAAGCTGTTTGATGTATTTGATTTCTAGTTCTTCGATGGCGTCAATGTAACCGTCCGGATCCACAAAGGTCTCGGGACTGTAGCCTTGCTCTGCCTGATATTTTTCATAAAAGCCGTATTGACTCTTGTGAGCCGCAACCCAGATATCTACATCCATCATCTTTTGATTTTTATAAGTGTAGGCAAAGTCCTGTGAGACGCCGGGGTAGGTTGGATCGACAATCATTTGTTTCCCAGGGTTGATGGTTCCCATATTTGCGATTAAGACCTTGTATAGCTTGCCGTTCTCCTTGACCTCCATTGAATAGCTTGAACTCCCTTCGGTATGCCCGGGGTGGTAGTGGACGGTCAGTTTTGTGTTGCCCAATTCGATCAGCTCGCCATTCCCGATAATTTTGTCGACCGTTACCGGTCTGAAGGTCTCGATTCCGCCAAAGTGAGGGTCACTGAAGCCTCCGTCTTCTAAGATCGGAGCATCCTTTTTTGTGGCGTACATTTTTGCGCCTGTCAGTTCCCTGATGATCGCGAGATCAGCAGTGTGATCAAAGTGGGACTGCATAGACAGAAGTATTTTGACATCCTTGATGTCATATCCGAGGGAATTGATATTGGCACTGATGTGTTGCATTGAACCCTCTGCGCCAGTATTCAATAAAACATGGCCTTCTTCCGATGTAATGAGGTAGACGCTGAGATCCTGGCCTCCAACGCCATATAAATTCCCCACTATTCGAAATGGGGAATGGTTTGTTACCCAGGCATCAGGCATCTGAAAATCGGGAAGAGCCGCCTGCAGTTTCTTTGTGTACTCTCCGGTTCCGCCATAAACGGGAAAGCTCAATAAGATAATCACAAGTGTGTTTAGCATTAGCCGCTTCATAGATTTCCCCCCTTCGATAAAACTAGTTTAGGCTTTCCACTCTACTAGTCTACCTAATATAAGTGGGTAGCGGTTAAGCAGAAGGGCTTATTGAGTTCGGTTTGAGCAGATTAACTGGAATCGGTGCGCTGTATTTGTGGAGAAATTGTGTGCTCGTCATTTCGTGATTTAAAGAAGAAGGAACGAAAGAGCGTCCCTGGTTTTGTGCGTGTTGAAGATGTCACCGGAGAATCGATCAATCCTGCTCTCTTAGAGATCCGTTTACCCAATGGCGTCAGTCTTGATATGCTCACGCAGCTGGTTTCCCCGGATCAAATGTTGCAGACACTGGCAGCTCTGATGTTTATTTTTCGTATCCGTGGAATCAATTGGTGTATTTATACCTTAACTAGCTGTTTCTAATTTATACATCTGAAGTTGCTACAATGAACCCCCAAAAAAATTCGGGATTAAATTTATTGGAGAAAATATGAAAACTATTAAATGGATTATTATTTTTTTAATTACTTCTTTAGTTTCTATTTCAGCTTTTGCACACGACCCTAAGGGAGAGTCTTTTACTCTCTCAGGTAAGATCACTTCTGTTGAGCTGAATAATTCAGGCGGAGTCATTAATGTTTCGTCTGAAGCAGGAAGATACGGCAAAGTTTTTCTTACTTACAATGTGACTCTTAATCCGGCACTTCCAAATCAAGGTTATTTTTCAGGAAGAGGAGTAGGGATTAATGATGATGGAGAAAGAGAGTCTGGCTCACGTCAAGGGGTATTTAGAAGGGAAGGATCTATCATGAAGTTCTGGTCTTTAGATGATGTTTCGGATGGTCTCTTGAATTACTGCGAAACCGTTATTGATTTAAGGGCAGAAACAGTAGAAATGACTTTTTACCCTTTCTAAAAAAGGGTCTCCAACCCAATTAAGTTGGAAAAGACTCTATGAAGGGCATAGGAAGAATAACCGTCGGAAACGCGGTGTTTGCGAAGTACGAATTGTTGCTCGGGTACATCTGTGAAGTCTCGGCAGCGGCCATTGACACCAATGAATCATCATATTGGCGAAGCCTGGGATGTATCTAAGGCCTCGTTGTTCCTGGCCTCGGACGGCGAACTCATCGCCGAGGGCAAGGCTGCAGTCATGTTCATGGGCAGCATAAGCTTCGGCATTAAGAATGTCGTCGCCCATGTGGGCAGGGAGAACCTCGATGAAGGCGATGTCTTTGTCGCCCGTCTGCAGCTACTTTGCGCGGTTCGCGCCACCCCGGCATGCTAATCTCCCTTCTTATTCTTGAAAGTGCTGTAGAAAATGGCCTGTAGCCATCAAATTTTACCTAAAGATTTCCCGGAATAGGGCGTTAATGGTTCCTATACTCCCGCAAAGGATCCTAATGCAATTCATAGGTTAAGCAAGTTAGCTATCGGGTGGCTTTGCCTGGGTATCAACATCGAACGCATTAAACACGGCATCCTGCAAGACAAAAAAAGGGAGGCCTGAGCCTCCCTTTCCTTCTAACTAATTTATCAAATTAATTAGTTAGATTGTGAGTTAAGGTTATTCCATACCGTCTAGGCTCGGCAGGATAAATTATAGTTACCCCCAGGTCTTGTCCGACTGGCTCGCCGTACTTATCTGTAGGGCTGCCATCGATCAATGTCTGACTTGGCAAATCCAAGGCCCCACGGAAGTACTCCTTTCCGTTTAGGTTGGTACCCCAAATCGTGACGCTGGTCTTGTTGTTTGCCAGATCCCATACAATCTGAGCATCCAGCAGACCATAGGCGTCCTGTCGGGATGTATGAAATCGCCGGAGCGTATTATATTCACGTCCCCTATGTGACCAACCGCCACCGATCGTCACCATTCCGCCATTATCCATGGGAATTTCATAGGCTGCGTGAATACTCCAGTTATATGGTGCGCCACCCACAAAATCGATGTGGCTGAAGTCATTCACAAACTCGGTCTCTTCCAATGTCACTGGATCCCACTCGCTGTCCATCGTCGAAAATTTATCGTACTCACCATCGAGGTAACCAAAGGACGCCGTCAGCCTGAGACCTTCAATAGGTGTCGCCTGCAGCTCCATCTCAATACCCTGCATGGTGGCCTTCTGCGCGTTAATTAAATCTGCAGTGGGCTGTCCTCGTTGCATACGGCTCACGGTAATCTGCTGATTCTCGTAATCAGTCTGGAACACATTCATGTTCAGTCGCAATTGATTATCCATCCACTGGCTCTTCATCCCGATCTCCCAGTTGTCGGAGATCTCTGGTTCGAACGGTCGCATGCGAATGTCGCCGTTCATACCTCCCGAGCTATAGCCTCTCGCGAAACTCGCAAAGACCATGATGTCATCAGTGAACTTATAGTTGACGATCAGCCTTGGCGTCGCCTGTCCGTATCGAAGCTCCTGGTCACAATACGCCATCGTGGCCGCTCCATTCGCATCTAATGGCATACCGGGGCAAAAGTTTTCGGCATCAAACCCCCCGCCCACGGTGAATTGATACCGACGAAATTTGCGTGTGTCCTTGGTATAACGGTAACCGGCTGTTACCGACCACTCATCGTTAATCTCATAAGTCGCCTCGGCAAAGGCGGCATACGAAGTTTGCGTCGCATGAGTTTCCTGGTCTCGGCTTGCTCCCGCCTGTGTTGCCAGAAATAGATCACCCACGGTCATAAATCCCGGAGGGACGCTCGGATCTAACATACTGTAATCCCAACCCCACATCGGCGCATCCGCTGCGGAAGGGTTGGTGTCTATGCCACGCCACATCGGCGCACTGATAATCTGAGTTGCGCTCTCATAGAACCAATACATGCCCACCGTCCAGGTCAACCGATCATCAAACGCCTCGCTCTCGATTCGAAACTCTTGAGAGACCTGGTCATAGGGATTTCGAACATACTCGAGCACGTCAATACTATTGGAGGGCTCGCCGACAAAGTCGGTACCCCATCCCCAGGACTGGCTCATCGCATCCATGGTGCGGCTGGCGGTAAGAGAGTTGAGCGTGCCCCACCCCATATCCCAGCTCATATCAAGCGTGATCTGTCTAGTATCGATGTCCGCGTGGTTTGGATCATTATCATTCGACAAATAATAATCGTTGACAGGGGTACAAGCTCTAACCAGGTCGTCCTGCCGACCTGCGATCGAAGCAATAAAATCTAAACCGGTCCCGCTGCCGGTTGCGCCAATACACTTGCCCAAACCCGCGGTCTCACGAGCCCCATAGTATTCTGCAGTTAGCATCGCCTCGAAGGTGTCCGTTGGCGTCCACAAAAGTTTAGCTCTGGCTGACTTGGAATCTGTCTCATTCCACTTACGACCCGAACGATCTTTCATGAAGCCATCGTCGCGCCGTGTCTGCATCGAAACCCGACCAGCCAAGACACCTTCAATTAGAGGAATATTCAATAGCGCGTCGGTAGTCACCTGGCCAGCATTGCCGGTGCCAACCCTGACCTTAGCTTCAAGCTCATCGCTGGGATTTCGAGTGATCACTTGTACGAGTCCGGCCGTCGTATTTCGACCAAACAGCGTGCCTTGTGGTCCCCTCAACACCTCAACCCGCTCAATATCAAAAAGGTCAAATACACCACCCTGAGGACGTCCAAGATAGACCCCATCGATGTACGTTCCAACCTTAGGATCTTGTGTTGGTCCCCAGTTTACCTGGCCAATTCCTCTCAGAAACACTTGAGCTGTGTTTCGAGATACTGAACTGTTGGTGAAGGATAAGTTAGGAGTGACCTGTTCGATTCGTTGAATCTCAGTAATACCCCTGTCTTCGAGATAAGCTGCAGATAACGCACTGATCGGAATGGGCACTTCCTGTGAAATTTCCTCTCGTCTTCGCGCGGTCACGACGACCTCTTCGATTCCCTGCGCCGATTCTTCCGATAACGCTTGTTGCGGCAACAACATCACAGCACCGGAAAAGATTAGCGCCAGTGCGTACGATAAACTTATAAACGTCAAGTGCTCGAATAATTTCGATTTCATTAACTTCCCCTATATTTATGTAGGACTATAATGCTCTAAAGCGATATCTGTACGTTAAGACATATATTAAAGTATGTAAATTTATTGTTTGACATCTAAAATTAAATTTTTTAACGGTATGAGAATTCAACACCTTTCGCGTCCGTCATATGACCTGCACTGTGAAATATATAAGTATGATTCAATGGCACCACTGGTTGCACAAAAGGGCTGCCACAAGGGAGGAATAGGGCGTTACTACATTTACATCTTAAGGCATCTGACCCCACCGGTTGCCAAGTCAGGGCGTCTTTAATTTGAAAAGAAATCAGCAATTACCGTAGTTGACCGTTCTTCAGGAAATGCAGTTTATATTGCCTATTCTCGCCGCTTAGGCAATCTGAAGTACCTGTCTTGCAGCTCGCTCTCCCTCCTCACAAGCTGTTGACCACAGCTGATCGCCGGTCAATTCAGAATGCGCGAAACGAATCCTGCCGTATCCTTTACGCACGATGTCGCGGGCAGGCGGTTTGCCGTCCAGTCCATAAAAGAAACCCTTCTGCGGGATGACATACGCATGGCCCCACCGATTTGTGATGATCGCACTAATATCCCGTTCGTGATCAAAACCGTGATCCCCAAATGTGGTCTGGAGCTGATTTCGGAGTGTTGTCTCGATCTCCCGAAACGGCATTGCAAAAAGCTGAGTTCGCGCCACAAGACTTTGCGTGTCGTATGGAAGACCCTGGTCGGACACACCATCTGTAAATGGTATGTAAAAAGTCAGCACGGTCGGCTTATCAGGATCTAAGGGCATGTGGTCACCATCGAGCGACAGCGGTGCACGAATGTTCGTAAACCAGCCCCGCTCACCAAGCCAGCGTGCCGACGTAATGCCGAGTTTTTCCATGAATCGCCAGTGCCTGACAGCAACGTTGGCCACGAGCATTGGGCCATGTTGGAAAGTTTCCATGGCATCCAGTAATGCGCTCGGGGCATCGCGGACAACGTGTTTATTCATCCACTGCCCGCCCGCCATGATGATGGTTTTTCCCGAGACGACCCTTACGTCACCACTCTTGTTGTCCAGATAAGACACCTGGACTCTCTTTGCACTTTCCGGTCCTCCATCGTGGCGAACGTCAACCACAGTCGAATCAAGGCGAATCCTCAAATCTCTCTTAGGTTGGTCGAGCGCATCGAAATTGATTTGTCCATTGAGTATGTCACCGAAGGTGGCTTTGCCTTCAATCGCGTCAGGTAGCATCTTTTTGACCATGTGCCTTACGATGCAGGTATTTCCGCCCGGGAAGCTGACTGGATAGTATGACTCTTCCGATAATTCCTCCGCTGCGGCTTCATCGACCGTTGTAGTACCCGGTGCGAAAAAGTGTTTTGCCGCAAGTGCAGAAACCGCATCACAGCCGAGCCCTGTTCCATACGCTGAGATCATCGTACTCAAGTACTCGAATACTTCCTGCCGCGTAATTCCGACATGGCTGGTGAGAAAGTCCGCGTACGTCATGCCATCTAGCCACCTATTGAGATCATCCGGATGATCCTCAATTAGGAATTGATCCAGATACGAAAGCTCCTCCTTGACTTCGTCGGGCCAATTCAACTCTTCGTAGCCGGATAGCCATGGGTTCCTGGCCATTCTCAGCTTTTCCGAATCGTCCGGATCCTCAAAAAAGTATCCTTGCTGCGCCTCATCTCGGTAGATCATCATGTGTGCGTAGTGTTCTTTTGCATACGCAAGATCTTTGTCGCTGCCCGCAGCAGTCTCTAGCCAGGTCGGCGCATCAGGTTCATCACCCATCGGAAGCCCAACTTCCTCCCAAACGGGGTGATAGAAAAAACCGAGTTCTGACATGACACGAGCCGGCCACAAACACATGTTCGAACCTTGCGGCGCTTGCAAGCGATAGCCATCCACTTCAACCTCGTTCTGTTTCGCCTCTCCGCCAAACACAGAATGGTTGTCGAGAAGCAATACCCGAGCATTGTCATCACTTTCCTTCAGAAAATGGTAAGCCGACATCAAACCTGCAAAACCCCCACCGACTACGACCAGATCGTAGTCTTCGCCGGTATCTTCAATTGAGTCTGGCAAGCTCGTCCAGTGCCCATCTCTCAACGAGTGAGCAGCATTAATGACTTTATGAGTGTTACCATTGGAGCTCGAGTAGTCCCCAACTCCACCTGGTCCCGTCCAGTCCGCCCCAACGAGCTCATAGGAAGGGCGGGATTGGGCCTCCGCAGTACGAAGGAGCCCTGGTGCGGTTACGGTCAATAGGCCACTACCGACACCAAGTAGCGTACCGCCAATAAAATCTCTTCGAGTGACGTTTTTGGGTAGCTTCAATAAATCGTTACTGCGCCGCTCGCGTATGTTCATTTCACTCGTTCTCCGATTCGACGAATTGTGCTGGCGGATCGTCGGTCGTCACCGAATCTTTCTTGAACGTAATAGCAATCCACTCCAAAGGCCGAGATCCTGTATTGCCGGAATCATGTTCGTCGCTGAGGTAAACCGGCCCAGGTCGCCAAAATGCACGAACAGTGTCGTTTTCCGGTCGTTCAAACACGCGTTCTGAACCGCGATAGCGATAAACAAGTTCGTTGGTGGAGTTCAAGACGATGACAAGTTGATTCTCCGGATGCTCATGTATCCCTTCCCATTCACCTGACTCCAGAACGAATCGCTGCACGACGACACGATCGTCTTCGAGCAGGGTTTCACCCTCGATGTTCGGATACTCCTGTTGAGCGGATCCGGTCGTGACCGTAAAAAGCCCAACGATCAATCCTGTAATGCGCATCTGCGTTTTCTCCCAATCCGTGAAGTCAGACCTCATTCTGGGTCGAAAGCGACCCTCCTAAACTCTACCATCCTGGTCGGTACTCCGGTCGGTACTTTCTGCACTGAATCGACGTAGGGTATAGGCACCATTAACGCCCTTTTCAGAGAAATCATCAAGTAAGGTTTGATCGCACAGGCCGTTTTCTGCAGCAACATAGAAATTAGGAGGGACACATCAGCTACAGACATCGGCTACAGATAGAAACATCAATTTTGAAGGCTCGCTTGAGCCTTTCTGCCCACGTGAGCGATTTATGGCTCTCAGCCGATGATTTTTGACTATTGGTCGAGGAGCTTTTCTTTGCACTGCCCTTGCCAAGCTTTGCTGGGGAGATCCTGCTCGGTTAATTAGGACTGCAGTGGGCTGACCATATTCGGCGAACCGGAAGGTGCGGGTTTTCATCAGCAAAGATACACAGTTTACTTTTCACGCATTATCAGATCATGATACACAGGTAACCGGGAAAGGTGGAGAATCAGGTGCTGAGCTGGCTGTTAAGACAATGCTTCGTGAAGCTCTGCCGCGCAGAATTGTCAGCTCGGATCGAGGCGCAGCAGTTCCGCCGGCTGGCCATGCAAGCGGCCCGAAGACATCGGGAGTTGCTGTCTTCGCTGCCGCGGGAACAGACCTTTGGCGCCCGACTGGTGATCAAATTTGTAGCCCCGGGGATCGCCTTTTTTCACGCCATCGAAGCTGCCGGAGTCGACCGAGCAGAAGCCGTTCACATCATTGCCCGCAGCAATCAGCGCCTGCTCAAACCGCTGCTCTGCGTTGCTGCGCTATTCGCCTACCTGCTGGGACGACGAGCAATCAGCCGGTCACGGCGCATCTGGGCCGGCCTGAATAAATTTTTTCCGTTCGCCCCGCCCGCCTGGAAACGGGTCGATGTGGCGGCCGGGCCCGATGGTTTCGGCTTCGACTACAGCAGCTGTCCCATCGCCGCGACCTGCCGCGAGCAAAAAGCGCTGGATCTTTGCAGCGGGGCTTTCTGCGCGGCGGACTACTGGATCGGTGATGCCCTGAAGGTACATCTTGAACGAACCGAAACCCTGGCGCTTGGCCATGCCCGCTGCAGGTTCAGGTGGCAGGCAATCGATCCCGGCAATCCCCGGCCCGGCAACGCCGGCTCGCAATAAGCGAAAAGGTACATTGGCAAAAGCCCCCGGCCCGGTACCTTTTTTGGGCACCTGTTTTGACCGCCTTTTTGTAGCTTTTTCAGGATTTCAGACAATTGGCCTGGCGGGCCGGGCGTGTGGCACAACAATGCCGATGCCCCTCGCGTGTTTTTCGCATTGTGGTTCTGGCCGCCGGCTATACTCAGATCAGTACTTGAGCCTGGGTTGAATTGCTGCGCCCCTGTTCAATTGTTTATAGCGACCCACAAAGTTATAGGTTTGCTCGATCGATATGGCATCGTATTCACAGATCGCATGGCAATTGTCACAGGACAGGCACATTGAAAGGCCCTCCTTGATTCGAACCTTTTTATCATGCCTTGGGCCGTATAACTCCAGCACATCGCAGGGACAGATAATCGTACACATCTTGCAGCCATTGCAGTTTTCCAGATCGATTGCCACAACCCCGAATTGAGAATCGTTGGCATCGTCCACAATCGGGATACGCTTCATTTCTTTCTTCGACAGCAGTGCCATTTATATCTCCTGCGTCCACACGCCTATTTGAAAACAGTCTGGTATTTCTCAGTAGATGAGATTCTTCTCTCCATCTTCGATCCACAGAGTCTCATGGGTTTCCCTCGCAACAGTATTTTGCATCGGTTTGCCCAGCACGTAACCGACGCTGATCGCCTCAATGAGCTGGTATGGTTCCTCTACGCCCAGCCTTTCCCGCCATTCGGCACTGTCGTTCAAAAATGAGGCGAGGCCGACCCAACAGGTACCCAGGCCGAGACTGTGCGCGGCCATGACAATATTGGTACCGACAATGCCCAGGTCAATTTCCGGATGGCCAATGCCACGGGTATCCATCAGCGGAATAATGATAGTTGGCGGGTGATGAAACACCTTGAAGCGATCGTTAGCGATCAGATTCACCGCACCGAAGGGCACGGGATGCATGTTGCTGGGCCGCCATTTCGCAAATAACTTGAGGAAGGTCTCGCTCCGCCAGCGTGCAAAGGTGCCTTTCTTGTAGGCGGTGTAGTCAAGCGCACCGCTGATCTTCCGGCACATGTCGGCGCAGAAATTCTCCATCTCTGTAATCGTTTCACGGTCGCGAACTACCACATACTTCCATGGTTGGCAGTTCCCCTGCGAGGGAGCGAATCGCCCAATCTCCAATATCCGGCGAATCATATGTGCCGGCACCTGCTTTTTCTTGAAGCGGCGAATGCTGCGACGTTTAAGGAAGGCTGCCTCGATGGTATTCCACGGGTCCCCCTCCTCAATTTCCGTCGTCTTCACTGCGCGTCGTGGTTGCTGTTCGGTCTCTTCTGCGTCGTTGGCATCGACTCTATCTTTGGCAATATCACTCATGCTTATTCCCTCGCGCTACTGGCAGCTGATTGTTCGGTAAATACCGTATCGGGATTTGCGGTGAAGGCATCGAGCAAAAATCTTATCTGGGGTTTTTCGGACGCTGTCTTGGGGATTTCATCCACGACCTGTAAGTAGGTGGGGACAAAATTAGACTCCAGACCCACACGACACGCAGCAAATACCGATGAAGGTGTAAATTCTTCTGGCTGTTGGGCGACTACGGCCGCTACCACGTCCTTTTCTCCCGGTGCCCCGGACGCTGCCTCAACACCGTAAACAAAAACGTCGCTGACCTGGGGATGTTCGGCTATTACTTTCTCGACAAAGCTTGGACTAACAAAGTCACCATTGTGACGCAGACCACCGCCAGCGCGAAAATCAAAGTAGAACCAGCCGTCTTCATCACGATGCCCCATGTCACCGCTGCGTAGCCAGCCACCGTGGGTTTTCTTTTCTGATGCCTCGGGGTTGTCGTAGTACTCAACTTCGGCCTTCTGCTTGCGATCCACCGGACGTGAACTGATTTCGCCTGTCACCCCGGGTGGGCACTCCACATCGTTTTCATCAAGAATCTTCATCTCCAGATCGGCGCCGGGCTTACCGAAAGAACCCACCGGCCCCTCACCCACGGGTTTGAAGGCGAAACCTCCTTCCACAGCACCGTACCACTCGTAGATGTCCAGGCCAAAGCGTTTTTCGAAGGCTGACCAGATCGCCGGGGGCATGCCTGCACTAACTAACAGTCGCACCGGGTTGTCGGCATCATCTGCCCGCTCCGGTTCAGAATAAATCGCCGTTGCCATACCACCTAACTGTGAAAATGTGGTCCCGCCATAAGCACGGCACACGTCGAATAATTTCGATTTGGTGAAACGGCGGCTGAATATAGCCCGCAGTCCCGCGCCAAGTGCAGGTGCAAGCGTTACGGCCTGGGCATTGCCGTGGGTCAAAGACAAGCCCGTGTATGGGCGCTCATTCTCCTGATAACCGAATATGACACCGAGCATGGAGCTGAAGCCAAATCGGAAATTTTGAAATACCAGGCCCTTGGGATCTCCGGTAGTGCCCGAGGTATAGATAATTTGCAGCGGATCACTTGCATCCTTAAGACGCGGCTCCAGCGTGTCGGCAGGCCTGTTCAACGCGTCACGCAGAGACTCTACCGCATCCTCGCTATCAAGGGCTACCGCCTGAGCTGTCTCTCCGGTTTCTAATCCCAGTATCCATTTGATATCACTGACATCCAGACGGGCACGCGCCACTTCTGCAAGGCAGTAGTCTGCGCAAATCACCCCCTGGCAACCGGCGTTTCGCAACATGTAGACCAGTTTCTCGCCTCGCGTTCGCGGATCGATGGGCACTAATACACAACCCGAGATCGAAGCGGCGATCATGCTTTCCACATATTCCGGATGATTCCGCATCATCAGACCAAATCGATCACCAGGTGCCATACCCCTGGCAATAAGATCGGCCGCAAGGCGGTTGCCATTGGTCTGAAGATCGGCATAGGTGCGGATCTCGTCCTCGCTGGCGCCGTCATCCAGACTAAGGTGTTCAAAGGTCAACACATCGAGATCCGGTTGCTTTTCAGCCTTGGCCTGGATCATGTCTGCCAGAATAAACTCATTACGCTCGCGCATTGCTATTCCTCACGTTTATTTTGTTCTGCCCTGGCCGTCAGTACCGCAGTTTCGAGATCTCTTCCTGGTAGAACATAATTTTCATCGGATCGAGTCCATAGGGGGGGGCTACCACCACCAGTGAATCGGCGATTTCCCAGGCTTTCTCGAGGCGTTTGCGTACCGAGTCGGGCTTGCCGCAAAGCACAAAAGTTCGAACCATCTCATCGGAGACCAGGTCGGGGCGGGTGAACACGTCTCGCTGACGGCCAGCTTCCTGCGCGCGACGGGCTTCATCGCGAAAGCCGTGAGCAGCGAAGAATGACTCATACTGAGCGAAGGAGGCGTAAAACCCAACGGTCGTGCGTGCATCCTCAATGGCTTCCGCTTCGTTTTCATTGGGTGCGCACCAGAACCACAGGTTCAGTTCTACATCTTCACGTTTGCGCCCGCCGCGGGCCAGTCCCTTGGCGATTTCCGGCTGGATTTTCTCAATAGCCCAGTCAATAGACCAGATCGGGTGACCCATAATACCGTCGCCAACCTCTGCCGCCAGGCGCACCGCCGGGCCACGTAATGCTGCCAGCCAGATCGGGATCTGCTCACGAACCGGCGGTTCCTGAGGCTGCATGGTTGCATAGTTGCCCTTATAGTATTCACCTTCAAATGGTGCCAGTCCCTCTTCCTTGTGCGCACCACCAACAATATGTCGCACTGCAGCCACGGTTTCACGCAGGTGTGTAAGCGGTTTGTGTGGCGGTGCACCGAACAGGTTACAGGTCCATTCCTGAACACTTGCGCCTAATCCGAGTACAAACCGACCCTGGCTGATGCGATCCATGTCGATAGCCGCCAGTGCTGTTTCAAACGGGCTGCGGGCTGCCGCAATAGCGATGCCACTACCGATCTTCAGTTGTTCTGAGTGCGAGGCCACCACCGCCAGCGCCGACCAGGGAGGCCCGATAACCTGGGGGGTAAAGAGGCCCTCAAGCCCCTGTTCCTCGGCCTGTTTTGCAAACATTGCGATCAGGGGGGCGGCCAGTGGCGGCACGATTCCCCAGTAGGGTCTTTCCAGTTTTTTCCCCGCAGCCATGCCTGCTCCTGTATTGTTATCCTGATTTCGAGAGTATCTATCATAAATACCCTATATGTATTTATCTATGCCGGGGTTATTCTACAGAATGGTTATGTGGAGGCCGGTTTAAACACGAGGTGTAATTCAAATGAGGGACGTAGCTGTAATTGGCGTTGGTATGACGCGCTTTGGGAAATATCCCGACAAGGGCATTAAGGAATTTGTGCGCGAGGCGGCTGAGAATGCCATCAAAGATGCCGGGATTTCAAAAAGTGACATCAATGCTGCCTATGTCGGTAGTGCTGCGACCGGCTTAATGACCGGCCAGGAGATGATCAGGGCACAGGTGACCCTCAGTGCGATGGGGATCGAAACGATTCCCATGTACAACGTCGAAAACGCCTGCGCCAGTTCTTCGACTGCGTTTCATCTTGCCCAGATGGCGGTTGGGGCAGATATTTATGACTGTGCGCTTGTGGTCGGTTTCGAAAAGCTGTTCTCCGAGGACAAGCTGAAATCGTTCAGAGCCCTGGGCGCCGCGGTGGACGTCGATATGCTCGAGGCAATCATGAACAACCCCGACAGCCTCGCCGACCATATGCCAGAGGGGGCTGCGAAGATGTTCGGCGAAGGCAGCGGTGAAAATCGCAGCGTCTTTATGGACATGTATGCCGGTTTTGCCAGACATATTATGGACAAGTACGGTCTAACCCAGGAGCACTATGCAAAAATCGCCGTAAAGAGCCACAAAAACGGCGCCCTCAATCCTCATGCCCAGCATCAGAAAGAAGTAACACTCGAGCAGGTGCTCAATTCCGGCGATGTTTCCTTTCCCCTGACCCGTATGATGTGCTCCCCGGTTGGTGACGGTGGTGCGGCAGCCATCGTCTGCTCAAGAGAGGTTGCAGCGAAATTCACCACCAAACCGGTATGGGTTGCGAGTTCAATTGTGGGAAGTGGGAGACGAACCATCGCTGATCCAGAGGATACAATCACCGCACGAACGGGCCCCAGGGCGTTCGAAGCTGCCGGTATCGAGCCGGATGAGATCGACGTTATTGAAGTACATGATGCCACCTCACCATCGGAAATCATTGATCTTATCGATCTGAAGATCTGCAGGGGAGAAGATGCCGCAAAGTGGATAGATGAGGGTTATATGGAGATCGACGGGAAAATGCCATGCAACCCTTCCGGCGGTCTTGCCAGCAAAGGACATCCGATTGGCGCCACCGGTTGTGGCCAGATATACGAAATTGTGAACCAGCTGCGCGGCACTGCAGGTAAGCGGCAGGTAAAAAATGCCAAAACCGGCATGACCCACAACGGTGGTGGAATACTCGGGCTTGATGCCGCCGCCATGGCCCTGCATATTTTCAAAAGCTGAAATCAGTCAACTGATAGCAGCCATTTCACCGCACAATTCTGCAATGATGCCGGTTTGTCAACACAGCTCGCTCATCATATCTGCATATCACTACTCTTAGTTCTGGAATAGGAGTTCTGGAATAGGGTTCGATCCTTAGGTCGGATGGGTCTTTGATCCTGTGAGCCTGGAGCTTTTTATCAAGCCCAATTGTAGTTCAGCTGAATGTTGATATGTTTCTGAAGTTGTTGAGCAGAAAGTCAGGGCCTTCGGTGATGAAATCCTGTGAGCATGTGCATCTGCCAACGAATGTCTCGAAACGGTCACCGAGAAGAGGTTGTTATTGGATTGCGCAGTGAAACATAGCGAAGGACGACATCCTGGGACATGTGGCTGATCTCATCGCGAGAATGGCGCTCTGGGGTTATACCCAAGAGATATGTTGTTTTCATAATGCAAGCAAATGAATAATTTCTGGTTACAGAATAGTAGAAATTTAAGATGACGATCACTTCACTTCCGTGAGAATATCGCTAATCAAGAATTGCCGGAATCAAACACGTCAAGGAATAAAACTATGGCATATGACTACAAAACGCTGGAGGTATCCATTGATCAAGGGGTGGCTTATGCCACTATCAGTGCGCCACCGATCAATATCATGAACCCTGATATGTTTGTCGATCTGAACCAGTTTACCGAAGAAGTAGAAGTCGACAGTGATGTTAAGGTGGTAGTAGTACAAAGTGCCAATCCTGATTTCTTTATTGCGCACTACGATCTGCATACTCTTCTGGAGGTGGATATTACCGAAGAACCAAAACTCGAAACAGAGCTGCATCCCTATCATGTGATGTGTGAGCGAATGCGCACCATGCCAAAGGCGACAATAGCGAAAATTGCCGGACGTATAGGGGGTGGCGGATCTGAGTTTGCCTCCTCATTCGATATGCGTTACGGCGTAATCGGTAAAACCCAGGTGTGTCAGATGGAGGTAGCCCTTGGCATCTTGCCAGGTGGTTCCGGTACCCAGCGTTTGCCCAGGCTAGTGGGTACAGGTAGAGCAATGGAGATAATACTTGGTAGTGCCAGCATCGATGCTGAAACCCTGGCTGACTGGGGTTACCTGAATCGTGTCTTTGATGCGGGCGATATTGATGACTTTGTCGACAACCTGGCCAAGCGGATCGCCACGTTTCCTACCACTGCAGTAGCCCTGGCCAAAGAATCTGTTAACAACGCAGAATTGCCATTACAGGAAGGACTATTGAAGGAGACTTTTCTGTTCGGACAGACCATGGCAACAGAGGAAGCACAGACCCGTATGAAAGTAGGGTTAGAACTTGGCTTTCAAACCCGGGAAAAAGAGATGGAGATTGATCAATTGTGTCTGGATCTATCAGATGCAGTTGAGAATAAGAATGGATAATCCGTATGGAACACTCTAAAAAATACATCGCTCAACATCCGCATCTGCCGTTTCTCACTGGCAATAACCGGTCTTACCTGGCGGTAGGTTATTACCCCAAAGAAGCACTTGAGAAGTTTCTCCCGCAAGCGATATCCATACCCTCCGATACGGTGATGGCCGAGAAGTACCCTACCGTGATGCAAGTGGATGGTATGCACCCGTTCATGCTGCAATTTGCCAACTGTCATAATGTTCATGATCTGATGAGTGAATATGAACTGCGCCCCTATGAGGAGATCCAGGCCTGTTTTCCAGCCACTTATACCCATGAGGGAGGAGAGCAGCAACACTGTTTGTTTGTGCAACTTATGTATCTGGAATATCTCTTAGGTGTTCTTGGCGGTATGTACTTCGGTTTGCGTAAGCAATTCCGGCCTTCGATGCAAGTTGTAGAAACAGCCACATCAAGATCCTGGGTGATTCCTGGCATCATCGATGCCGGCTTCGAGCAGACCGCAACTGAAAGCGGTACAGAGCTCGATCCATTTTTCGCTCAGATGTTTATCAATCCAGCCGTGACTCTCTCATATTTCAATCAATATCGTTTTTATAAGCAGCGAGTGTATCCAAAAAAAGTACTGGACGCGTCGCCTGCCTATGAATGGCACTATAAGGATTCTGTGATAAAGAATAACGAAAATACCTTCGCCACTTATTCTGAGTATCACTTTTCAATTTCGCAGGTAATGAAATACGGTGCATACTTTCACCCGGCTAGTGCTGTGGGGATTGATTAGAGGTTTAGGCAGGATTAGCCCCAGAAGTATTCAATATGCCATAGGACTCTTGCCGCAGGACTCTGGTTTTACAATCAGACACACATCGCCACCCCAATACTTAAAACTGCTGGTCGACTGTTAAAAACCGAAATTTCGGCTCTTCAGTCAAGAATTCATCCAAGGCGGCAAGAGTACCTTCTTCTTCACGCCAGGCTAAATAAGCATCATATTTTTCTTGGGATTTCCATTTGCTTATGACGTCTACCGCTTCTGGTTCTGCTGCAGTAGAGCAAGCATTAACTTCGCTACACCCATCATAATTTCTAGTGTCCGGAAGCAATCCGTGAAACCATTCCAAAAAAGCCTGCCTTTTGTCTGGTATGACCTTCAACTGTAAATTTACTATAACCATGCCACGACTCCTCCAAATTAAGAAAAGTTAATTAATCTATAAGTAAATTCGATCCTGGCAGCTATGAATTTGCCTAGGTAACGGTATCCACTGCATCAGGGATGTCTTCAGATTTCAGTAGTTGATATGCAAAGACCAGCAGGGAGGCAGTGATAATGAGTCCAAAGATCAGAATAAGCACACCGTAAATCATCCAGCCCTCCTGATTCCAGTCGGCGAAACGACGGGGCATTCCGGCAGCCCCACCAGCGAGCATTGCGAAGGCTGAACCCATCGCGCCAACGGTATAGAGTGCAACAAAGTAGTATCCCAATTTATCGCTTAGCTTTCGGCCAGTCATTACAGGGTAGTGGTGACATAGCACGCCTATCCACATCAGACTCATCGCAGCTAAAACCGCCATGGTGTGTCCGCCTGCCCACATGGTGCCATGCAGTTGAAAAGACCAGGCTACATTTGAGGTGATGATTGCACTGACACCATCGAGAATATACAGCACGAAACCCATCAAAACCGCCATCAGCGCCGCACCAGGCCTAATGCCATGTTTCCAGATCGTTGCCAGTACGGTGAAAATCGTAACAGCTGCACCAAGGCCTGTGCCGAAGCTCATGATGTTACCGTGATATGCAAGTGTGGAAGGTAATGCGGGGAACATCGTAAAGAAGTGGTGAAAAAAAGAGGTGACAGAGGTGATGAGTAAGATCCACAGCGCAAGATTGGCGAGGCGATCGCTATAAAGTTTTTTCGTTCCATCGGCCAGATATAGCGGCAGCGTTCCATAAAGGGCACTGACTACCATTATCGCCATCGCCTCCATGAGATTGTGCGCAAACATCCAGAATGCAAACTGGAACACAGCGGGTTCCGTGGCCCAGGAAATGGCGGCCATTGGAACGATTCCATACAATCCGAGCAACACAGTTCCGGCGACTGTAAGAATCGGCGTTCCCATCACCAGCAACACAAATGCTGCCATTGCCATACCCAGCATGCTGGGGTCACGGAGTGTGCGCGGCATGAGCAACAGTTCTTCCTGGGCACTGCCGAAGAAGAGCATCCTGATAACCTGTATGGGGTACAACAGGATCACCGAGACCAGAACAAGTGCCAGGCCGGTGAAGCCGAGTATGACGACGTCCATACTCCATTGACCAAGTTCCACGCCAACGACAGGCAGCGGATACATAACGGCGTAGCTGATGTTAAGCCCCCCCAGGATAGCAACAGTGAGCAGCAGCGCACCAAGGTTCATGAAGCAATAAATAAGTGCGCTGATTATTCCTGTTACTGGTTTTCCCAGGCAGCTGCCAGCCCGATGCAGACTGATGCCTACCATCAGCTGGAATAGGAAGGGAAAGGCAAGGGCTGCGCCGTGCGCGGTGAGGGCCATGTAAAACCAGTTGCTTTGCATGCCCAGAATCTGGGTGACAGGCATCACCATGCCAAGCCATCCGGCAACGGCCAACCATATAAAGGATGTCATGATCATCAGGCTCGGCCAGGCGTTGATGTCCTCCAGACCGGTACTTTTATCGATGCGGAACATCGACCCGAATAGGGGTGTTCGTTGTATGTATGTTGCTATGTTTGACATGGTAATTCTCTCTTTCGGTCGTGCTTAGTCGTCACTGGTAGCAACGATCAATTTGTCCTGCATGAGGTGATGGGCCACGCCACAATATTCCAGGCAGCGGACCTTGTATTCCCCCGGTTCTGTGAATGTATGGATGATCGAAGATTCCTGCATGCCTGGTATCATCATTAAAGTGAACAATATCCGCCCATCGGGATGATAGACTGCAAAACCATGTACCGTATCTGCGCTCTTCACCAGGAAACGCACCGGCCGCCCAACTAGTAGTTGTCGTTCTGATATGGCATAGGACCAGGACTGAGCCGTCACATCAATATCCTGAATGTCTATTTCGCTGCTAGTAGCTTCGGCTGTCAGAATGGTTGGCATGTATCCGACACTGGCGAGGTTAACACCGGTAAAGAGCACAATGGTGACGGTTAACCATAGAACATCGAGGCGTGATATCCGCTTGTCATCTATGTCGCTGGGGCTCGGATCCGTAAAGGCTTTGCGATAGACGACGTACAGGAAAACAACAAGGAATGGGAGTTGAAAAAAGAGCATCGCAACAAATGCTCCCCAACCACTCTGGTATAGAAAATCAAACATCTTCTGCGCCCTCGATTGATGACAGCAGCGAAGGTCCGGACAAAGAATATCGAGTACAACATTTCAGATCACTCGAAAGAGTGTCCCAGGGTGAGGCTAGTCTATCCGCTTAACGCTTAAGTAGGTTCTCATGCTATCGCAGATGACGGTACCACCCAGTTTACGTTCGCCGGTATATTTTGTTTTTCACTAACCTGGATGAGCTTACACTGTAATATCGATCATCAGGGATAGCAATTTAAAATCATCTTTGATAAACGATATCCATTCAACCAGCCAGCGGTCCACAAGTTTCATGGAATGTATTCTCTGCGGTTTAGCGACGCCCACACCACCGATAAAAGCAAATGATCATGCCTTTTGTTGTATCGGGTGCAGGGAGGTGTACTTACATTTTGGTTCTGAGATTCTTGCGGGAGAGGCCGACGACTTAGCTCAGTCCGCCGTATCCGCCGAAACTGGACTCGAGGTGTTTCTTCGGGTTGATGGAATGCACTGCTCGTCGTGTGAACTACTTATTGAACGAACCGCCCTTAAAGTGGACGGAATCCAGGCAGTGTCGTCGAACTATGCGACGTCGACCGTGAAGATTGTGTACGACCCAGCGGTTATAAGCGAAGCTGACGTTGTGGACCTGCTCAATATGACTGGATACAGGGCACGGCTTCGCTCTGATAATGTTGCGGAGTATGACGAACGCCCATCACTGCTGCGCCTCGTCGTTGGTGTTGGGCTTGCAGGCCTGGTGATGATGCTCTATGTGGCATTCTTCTACCCCATGCACCTTGGTCTGGTGGATATCAAGGATTTTCAGCCAATTGGCTGGCTGGCTTTTCGCGCTGTGCCTTCCGCGATTCTTGTATCAACTAGCATACTCATTTTCTATGTTGGCGCACCGATTTTCCGGGGAGCATGGATTGGCCTTAAAACCGGCGTCTTGAACATGGATAATCTTCTAGTGATCGCTATTGTTGCTGCCTATGGATATAGCTTTGGACAGTATCTGGACGGCTCACTTGATTTGTATTTTGATGTGGCGGCAGTGATCGTCGCTGTTGTAACCGTCGGGCGGGATCTTGAGCAGAGTGCCAGAGCAAGGGCTACCAGAGAATTAGTGAGAATATTGGAAGTCTGGACACCGACGGCACGGATAATAAAAAAAGATGGGCTGGGTACAAGCCCTGTGGGTGAACTCAGACCAGGTGACCACGTGCTGATCAGTGAAGGCGAATCCGTTCCATTGGATGGAACAGTCGTTAAGGGACTGGCGGCAGTTGATGAATCGCTTTTGACAGGTGAGTCTGTTCCAGTGGAGCGGGGACCGGATGATGAAGTGCCGGGTGGCGCGGTTCTTGTAGAAGGCTCTCTCGAGGTAGAGGTCGGCTCAGCTGCGGACAGCCGTGCCGATATGCTGGCCCGCATTCTATGGAATATCCAGAGTTCCTCAGCAGGGATCCAGGGATTTGCGGATCAAATAGCGCGGTTTTTTGTGCCGGCAGTCATTACGCTGTCGGTATTTGTGAGCGGATGGCTATTGTTTCGTGGGCATTCTGTAGAGGCTGTTCTGCTGGCTGGTCTGACCACACTGATTGTGTCGTGCCCCTGCACGTTCGGACTTGCCGTACCCCTTGCCACGGCTGTGGGTCTTAGTGCGGCACTACGTCGTGGCATTATCATTACCAGTACTGACACTTTTGAAAAGGCGCCTCAAGCTGATATTGTTGCATTAGATAAGACGGGAATTCTTTCGACTGGAGAGATGAGAGTGGTCGAGGTGATCGGATTGCCACTGGTAGCATGTTATGCCGCCGCAGTAGAACGGCTTTCACTTCACCCAATTGCAATAGCGATTGCCCGACTTGAGTCGGGGTACTCTGCCAGCGATCTGTCAATCCAGCCGGGGAAAGGGGCAATGGCTACCGTCGACGACAAACGAGTGGCAGTCGGCAGCCAATCATTGTTTACCTGGTTAGGGTGGGAAATCCCGCAGAAACTGGCGACCATGACTTCGCAGGCAGCAAGCAGACAGGGTATTGTTTCTTATGTTGGCTGGAATGGCCATGTTGAGGGCGCAGTCATCACAGAAGATGATTCCCGTCCTGAATGGAAAGGTGTTATTGACAGGTTACGGCTGCATGGCCGGCTCGTTCTGATAACAGGAGCAGAACATGCAAGTGGCTATGAGGATCAGATGGATGAGGTACACACGGGAGTTCCGCCAGAGGCTAAAGCGGCTGTTATTCGAGGACTGAAGTCCGAAGGTTCGGTGGTTATGGTTGGTGATAGCAGCAATGATGCCCCGGCACTGGCTGCAGCTGACCTGGGGATCGCATTTGGTTCTCCGTCAGCTCTGGCCGCGGATGCAGCAGACGTCGTCATTCTTGGTCAGCGGCTGGATCGGCTGGCAGATGTTTTCACCTTGATCGGCACGACACGGCGCCGGGTTCGCCAAAATCTGGCGTGGGCGTTGATATATAATGCGACTGCTATTCCCTTGGCAGTGACAGGGTTACTCAATCCTCTCTTTGCCGCTCTCGCCATGTCTGCCAGCAGCTTGCTCGTGGTGTGGAACTCCACCCGACCAATGAGCGGCGCAGAAATGCACGCATCATTCGAAACAGCGCAAACAAAGTACCGGACCTGGTCGAGACTGCACACTGCCTGAATCTACTTTCTCGCGACAGGCATTGTTGTATGGTGAATTTCAGTTTCTGCTATACCCCTATGCTCATGCCTGTTCTCGAACAACGCTGACACGCAAGTGTAAAAGCCAAAGGAAATGATCAGCGCTCCTGTAAATCGGCGAACCAAGCTGTGTTGTGCGAGAGTTTGCAGATACGCTGCAAGGCTGCCCATTGCCATCAACATGGGTAAAGTACCGATTCCGAATCCAAGCATAAGCAAAGCGCCCCGTAGTGGTGATGCGGATACAATGGCTAAAGCCAAGGCCATGTAGACTAATCCGCAGGGAAGCCAACCCCAGACCAGCCCAAGACCGAAGACTTGCAGAGGGTGCCGGGCCGGTATGAATTGTCGCCCCATGGGTTCCAGATATCGCCACAAATACAGACCAAGTTTTTCTATGCCGCTGATCGCTTTCCACCAGTCAGCCAAATAGAGCCCCAATGCGATCATGAATAAACCTGCGATCAGACTTCCAAGGGGCAAGGTTACAGCGGGGGAGAATCTTTCCGCCTGAGAACCCAGCAGTCCTGCGATAGCGCCCGCGACCGTGTAACTGAGAACACGGCCGGTGTTGTAATTGAGGTGGTGCGTGATTCGCATCAGAGATGTTTGTGGCGCTGGTCTTTGCACACCCATATTCAACGCTGCCACGATGCCGCCGCACATACCCGCACAATGGGTTGAGCCAAGCAACCCAATTAATATTGCTGTATAGAACGAAAGCTCCAAGGGCCGACCTGCAAATTCAGGGAGGAGACTAGTATAGCGCTCCTTTTATCGAGACAAGTATCGAGACAAGCTGAAATACATCCCGATGATTAGTGCCTCATTTCAGCAGCGGGTGATCCCCTGGCAGCTGTTTCGATACCCAGAGCGCGAGCTTATGAGCCATGGCCTTCTGTGAGACATCGAGTTTAGCCAAAGGCTGTATTAGCTTGTCATGGACCAAGAGGCGATAGATGTATTCGATCTTCTCGTGCGCTGAATCTGTCGGCTCGAATTCAACCACGCCCCGCTTCTCCCCGTATTCCATACCTAGCCGAATCGCCTCTTTCAAAAGGGCGGTTTCGTTAGCGAGTTTCTTTTTTTTTGTCATATAGCTTCTGCTACAAAAAATTTGAGGAAGAGTAAAGAAACCATTAATGCCCTATTTTGAGAAATCTGCAAGTGAGATTTAATGGTTACAGGCCATCTCCTACAGCACTTTCAGGAATAAGAACGGAGATTACCTCAAATTTGATGAAATCTTGGTCATAAATTATCCCGGTTAATCCATGATTTTAATCAGAAGCTCATCGGAATGCTCGAGGATGTCGAGTTTCGCTTCCATCAGTTCAGCCTCAATAATTTTATTGACAGCCCCATCTTTCTTTCCAAAATCCGCATAGTCCTTAAAGCCACATGACATGTAATGCGCTAAATCTGAACCCCAGTTATGATAATACAGATTGCAGTCGCCAAAACCGCGGGTAAATATATCGAACATTTGATCTGCTCTCGCCTGCCGTTCCGTTAAGCTCAGGTAAGGGCCGAACCGCCAAGTCATATAGACCGCATGTGCAGGAGAAGCCTTCATGTTTCTTTGCTGCACATGAAGAATATTGTCGGTATGAGAGGCAAAATTCTGAATAACGGAACCTGTTTCAGCAGCATCTGCCTTTTTCATAATAATCTCGAATTGATCAAAGTCGTTGAAGTAACAGAAACTATAAAAAGCCCGCTGAGAACCGTATTGGTGCTTGTACAGACCACAGTTATTGAATCCAAGCGATTCCTGATTCTTCTGATAGGCAACCAGTTCAGTTTCAAGATCATCAGGATTCTGGCCATGAGCAATCTCATAAACAGAATGTAGTACATATTGGTTACTATCCGCCGCAGTGGTTTCATGGTGATCGGCTTGGCTCTGTAGTACCCAACCCAATACCACAAGTACTGCAATAACGTTAAACATCTTCATTTTACTCTCCTTAGGTCGTTAGACTCTAAAAGTAATCTGCATGATTAAGTCAGCCAAGCAGTGTTTGATTTTGGTGAAAAGTTTTCCAGTTTAAGGATTAATTGACCTTACCCTCAGAACTCAACCGCCAGCGAGATATACACCGAGCCACTCTTAAAGGCTATTCCGCTGAAGGAAAGATTCGCATTTTAACCACATTTTAGCCATGGGATTAGCCATGGGAGATGTAAACCTTGCCATTACTTTCCAATAGGAAGATTGTTATACTCAACAAATAGAAATACGAAAACAAAAACAAAAACAAATACAAATACAAATACAAATACAAATACAAATACAAATAGGGGAACGCAATGGCCACCAGACTTTCAATACTGGAAGGAATCCCGTCTAGCCAATTCAATAAACTACTAAATAAACTAGTACTTGTTACGACAGTTGGAATTGCTCTAAGCGTACCAATCTCCGTGAATGCTGAGACATCCGGAAGGCAAATTGAGGAAGTCATTGTCACAGCAGAAAGGCAGGAAGCCTCAGTTCAGGATACGTCTATTTCAATTACGGCTTTCACTGGAGAAATGCTTGATGACTTCGGTATCAGGAACCAGGAAGACCTGCAGAACTTCGTGCCGGCAACAACCATTCAACCATACGACGCAACAGTAAGAGGTGTTGGGCGAAACTTCCGGGCACTCGGTGGTGACCCAGGAGTATCAACTTACATGAATGGCGTTTACTCGGAAGACCTGTTGACCGCGACCGCGGCAACCTTCTGGGATGTTGAACGTGTTGAGGTTCTTCGTGGTCCGCAGGGAACGCTCTATGGGCGGAACGCCATTGGTGGAGCAATCAATATTCTCTATGAGGAACCAGCCCAGGAATTTGACTATTCTTTTAAGACCATTGCCGGTAACTTCGGTACCAATGAATTCTATGGAATGGTTAATGGTTCTCTTATCGATGATGTCTTGTCAGGTCGTTTTAACTTCAGTTATCGAGACCGTGATGGCGTAATTGACGAAATCGGCCCTGGCAGCGACCTGGATGGCCTGGGCACAAAGAATGCGGCTTATCAATTTAAATGGACACCAACCGAAACATTAGAATTTAATCTCAGAAACAACATAATGGAAATTGATCGACCCTTTGGTGGCGCCAATGGTGGTGGTCTCGTTATACTCAATGAAGAAGCCGGACCCACGAGAAACACAACGGATTTGATAGGTGGTTATCGTCGCATCGATACAGCCAATACTGACGTTGCAAACTACTTCTCCAATGACTGGTACGACACCAGTCGGGATATCCTCAATTTTACCGATCCGGTTACCGGTGAGGTGGTTCAGGCACAACATGCTCGTGCAGGTATTGATGTCATCGGCCAGAGTGGTGCCCAGAATGCAGCAGCGTCCCTGGATGGATTCAATCAGACATCACAAGCGAGCGCTGATCTCTACAATTCCTGTGTATTTCCAGGCGAAATCGACGGTGATGATCTTTGTGCCGCAACCAATGGATTGAATCGTGAAGAATTTAATCAACAAGGTGTGCAGCTCAGCGTAACATGGGATGCTTTAGAGGATTTGCAGCTCAAGTATATCTACGGTTACAACAAATTGTCTTATGAACGAACCACCGACGATGACAATACAGCAAGTCTGTTCCATGACAGGCAGTTCTATGTCAACCATGAGGCGGTCTATGAATCTCACGAACTCCAGGCGTTCTATGATTTCACAGATAGCTTCTCGATCACATCTGGCATCTATTTCTATGACTCCCTTATTGACCAGCGTGGTGATTTTTACTCTTCAATACCGGGAGGAGAAGCCCGTTACAATAACCCCTATGTCGACAATGTTGGCCTAGCGGGTGCTTTAGGGTTTGACGCAACAACAATGGCTACACTTCACTCCGCCCGGGATATCTGTACAAGCGCTGCCGATCCTGCGCCATCCTGTTCCAGTAATTTTGCTGTCACAAACAATCCCCTGACCAATGGTGTTTCCAACAATAATCTGCACCTCACTCAGTGGGGTGGTGACGATGGCAGCATTCAGGACCTGAATGTCATGCATGGTATTCAAAGTGTCGGCAGCGATCTCCTGTACCATACTCAAACTGAAAAAGAAGCTTTCGCCGTCTATACCCAGGCGGTCTGGGATATCAATGAGTTGTTCACACTAACAGCGGGTGTTCGTTACGCTGAAGATGAGATTACAGCAGAAGAGAATCTGTTCAGATACACTGAGGTTGCAGGTGCTTATTTTTCTTCTGGCGCACTCGGATTGGATCTGGCTACCTACAATCTCCTTAATGGTGGCCTTGTGCCAGATGCCAGTCATGTTGGTGGATTCGCACCTACACCCCTGGCGGTCAATGGTGGCATTCCAGTCGCTGTGAGCGTGTACAGACCATTCGAGCGTAAGGATGACGAGATCACCTGGCGAGTCAATCTGGACTGGAAAGTCTCTGACGCCACACTGATCTACTTTTCGGCGACTACCGGCACACGTGCTGGTGGTTACTCGCTGGTGTACTTCAGCCAGACTCCAAGCTATGAACCAGAAGAGCTCTTAGCCTACGAGGTGGGATATAAGTCACAGTTCTTTGACGATACGTTTCAAATTTTTGCTTCTGCCTACTTTTACGACTATGAATCTATTCATACGTTCGCAACTGAGGTCGCGCCCCCACTGACTGACTTTGGTGGGACTGCTGGTACATCGACCACAGTACTAGCTGCACCGGGAGCAGAAATCTGGGGTCTGGAAGCCGAAGCAATGTGGCTGGTTACTGATAATGTGACTCTTGGAGCCAACTTTAGCTATACACCCAGTGAATATACTGAAGACCTATGGATGAAGGACTCGGCAAGGATACAGAACCCTGGATCCTTATTCCCAGATTTCACGGGGCAGGTGCTAAATATTAAAGGCAACGATCTTCTCCAGGTTCCCGAGCTAAAATATACCGGTTGGGCGAGCTACTCCATGAATCTGTCTGATGGATCAAATCTGGAGTTCTTTGGTGTTTATAGCTGGATAGACGATGTTTACTACTCACCTTTCATGACTAAGGCCGAGATGGCGGAATCTTACGACAGGGTTGATCTCCGTGCTACCTGGATATCTGCCACTGGTAACTGGATCGTCTCGGGTTTTGTAAATAACATATTTGATGATATTGGAGTGCTTCAAGTGCTGCGACACGGTCAGTCTGAAATGTTCCGTCACAGTGCGGGAACGACAGCACCTCGAATGTACGGCGTCGAGTTGACCTATGCTTTGAGGAACTAAACTCCCATCTACGCAATCAACCTGCGGATTGATACTTAAACTTAACAAAGGGCGCGCAAGCGCCCTTTTTCTTTTCCCACAAGGTTACTGACAGGTTAAATTGTCAGCACCAGGCAGTGTGTCTGATTATTGCTGCTTTCTCTTGATAAAATACGACTGGACCAGAAATGACAGGGCCATTCCGGCAGCCAAAATCACAACGGCAATCTTGTCGCGATGCGGGGTTTCAACCGTCCAGATTTCACCATACTCAAGCCAGTAAAGTACGTACATAGATATCAGCCAGGGCATAAAGGCAACGGCGACTTCAACTGCGTAACGCGCATGTGATTTCAAAGAACGGGACATGCCAGGATAGTACCATGTTGCACATCTGCTTTACATTTAACGAGTGACCATTCTTTACCTATCGGGAAGGTCGTTCGTATAGGCGTGGAACGAGAAGATAATAATAACAGCCAGTGTTTAATGGAAACTATTAAGCGATATGACCACTGACCTGAAAGAAGTGTTGCAGCACAAAGCGATCAACGGGTGGGGTTTGTTCTGTCTCGTCTCTATTCCGATGTGCATGGTTATGATTATCGCTTCGGCAGGGGCAGATTTGTCTGGCGGGGCAGGCGTGTCGAAAATGATTGGATTTTCTGTGCGCTGTGCCGTGCCTTTCATATTCATGGTAGTGGCAGCCTCATCAGTACAGATACTGTTTCCTGGACCATTTCCAATGTGGTGGCTGCGCAACAGGAAATACATCGGGTTGTGCTTTGCAGTCGCGATGTTCTGGCAGGCTCTGTTTATTTTTATCATGTCGAACGTTTATCGTGACTATTACTTTGCCGATGTCTATTTACTACGCGATGAGTTGGAAGGAAGTGTCGGCTACATTTTCCTGGTCGCCATGGTCCTTACATCTTTCAATATATTCCGCAAGCACTTGAACTTGAAGCAGTGGAAGCTGATACACAAGAGCGGCCTCTATTTCCTGTGGGCCTATCCCTTTAGCGTATATTGGTGGAACCTCTTCTATTACAAAAATCCGGAACCGATTGACTACATATTCTACGCCAGTGGATTTCTTGCGTTTGCGTTAAGAATTGCCGCCTGGGGAAAGAAACGACACGCGGCGTTGGCGAAGGGCGGCATTGATAACGCTGTGCCATTCGGATTGAAGATGCCGGGGTACACCCTGATCCTCTTCGGTCTTGTTGTATCGGTTACTGGGCTGTATTGGCAAAAACCTGTTACCGCTTTTTTGACCTCACCGAAATGGTCAGCAGATCTCGTGCTTTGGCTGCCCTATTGGCCTTTAGAACCCTATTTGTCGCTCTTCATCATTGGGTTTGGCACCCTGCTGGTAACAAAAGCCAGGGATTAAGAATTGGGGTCAGAGTGAACCTAAATGATTCGCTCATACATCGAACGTTGTTCATCATCAAGAGCCTCAAGATGTTCTCTAGCCTTGTCCGGTTTCACCGCTTCAATGCTCCCGTCAGGGTGTTGAATAACGACACCTCCGCTCGATAGAAGTTTGAAGCGTCGGTTTCGTTCATTCTTATCAGGATGACAAATCAGCTGACAGTTTCCGCAGGTGAAATTAAGGCGTCGCATCCCCGGTGCCTGAGGATGACGGAATCCACCATCATCAATAGAAGGTCGTGTCAGCCAGGCCTGGACCGCTTCTATCAATGCACCTCGAAACTCATGATCATCTTCAGGGATAGGAAATCTTCCCGGGGACCAGGTTGACCACCTGCCTTTTTTAGACAGACCAGTAAAGCCGCCGCAAACCAGATCGCAACGATGGTAGGAGCGTCTCTTTTGATAGCTGAAGTCAATACCGCCCATTGTGACGGTGCTCTGTTCTTCTTTATCCATCAGGTGGGATGTGCAAGCGGCGTAACATAGCCGACACTCATCGCAATACTTCTTTTCTTCAGGCAGGGGATCGGTTGGCATCAGTTCTGCGGTGGTGACGACGGAGCCAAGCAGGACTGAGGCGCCATGAGAAGGTGTCATGACATTGCCGGAAAAACCAAGCCATCCCACTCCAGAGCGAACTGCCAGGTAGCGGTGAGATATATCTGGCATAAAAGCTCTTGCACCGCCAGGCGTATCCTTGCGGTACACCACGTTGGAATCAACGCCATGTGATGGATAACCAATCTGATCCAGGTATGATGCCAGGCCAACCGCAAGACCAGTGACAAAGAATCCTGTGTGGACATTGTCATCCTGGTGTGCAGCATGATCTTCCTTGGCCAGAAATTTGTAAATTTTCTGCTCATCAAGAGGTATTGCGAAGCTTATGGCAGATTCAGCGTCTTGCAGAACATACTCAAGATCAGTTGACGGCGGGCCACCAGCCAGGGTTTCTTTGGTTACGACACCAACTTCACATGCTCCCTGTTCCTTAAGATAGGTAACGGCCAGTTGGGTAAGATCCTCTTTGCTCATCTCTTTCTTAAACATGCGGATTTCCTCTCTTGTCTATCAAGCAGCATAAACCCGTTTTTTGGGTAAATCCAATTCCGGGAGAGATTTACCAGGTCGAGGCACATCTGACTATCTGAGTAGAAACAAAATGATCAGGGTGCAGCCTCTAAAACTTCTCCTGCAGCAACTTTAAAGTGCCTTTCGGGCGGCTGTATAAGCGTCTTTCATCGTATTGAAACGCTGCGAAAGCGCGGGAATCGAGAGCGCATAGATAAGTCCGCCTGGATCATATTCGTGACAGGTACGATCCGAAAGGACTCTTTATCTCCTGGGCAGGAAGGTTGAGCGAAGCCTCAGAACAGAGATCTGCTAACAGCCGTGACCTGAGTTGACATGATTGGCGTTGCGATTTTTCGGTCGATGGTACGAAGTTCAGAGGTTGTTTGCTTCGGTATCAGCATCTCGAAAGGCAACCAGCGCTTTGCTACCCCAGATGAAGACGTAATGACCACAACTGCCAAAGGCCAACAGGACCAGGAGTAATATGCCAATTAAAAAGGAAATCTGGGGAAACACAGGATAAACCTGATGGACTAAAAGCATCAGAGCGAAGACGATCTGGACCTGGGTACTCACCTTACCCCAGATGCTTGGTGCCATATCGTATCGACCTATCAGCGAATGATATGCAAGAGCTCCACTTACGATAATAATATCTCGCGTAATGACCACCAGGCCTATCCACCAGGGAATGAGACCCACGACGACGAAACTGATATAGGCACCGAATAGCAGCGCTTTATCAGAAAGTGGATCAACGACTGCGCCATAACGACTCATGCAGTCTAGTTTGCGGGCGAGCCACCCGTCCAGAGCGTCGGTAATACCGGCAAAAAACGCGATCCACAGAACAGCCTGGTAATTTTCACTCAATATCATCAGGCTGATAGGCGCTGCAGATAGGAGCCGCAACGTTGTCAGGGTATTTGGGATCTGCTTTATGACTGGATTTGACATGCTCGCAAGCTTATTTTGTGGTTGATCGACTTCATCTGATTCCGATCAGTTCGGTTATCGAATCCAGACAAGTTCGAAATATCTATCCAAATGAGCTTTGAACCGATTGCTCACAACAGGTCACCACTCACCCTGATTCACAATGTTAGAGAAACCCGTACGAATTTGCCTTGATGCCGATCAATACGGAACAGACCTGAACCTCACCATTGCTGGTTGAACGCACTTTTTTTGGCGTCTTCATAGTGAGCTTCTTTGAAAGCAAGGTACGCGTCCCACTGCCCATCACGTAAGAAGCCCCGTGCAGTCTTGTCCAGTTTCTTATAGAGCGATTTAACCTGTTTGCGCATGCGACGCTTGATGTCGCGAGGGGGCAATTGGTTGTTTCGCCGGGCTGCTTTGGTGGTTACCTTGTTGATATCGCGGTTCAATCCACGCAACATCTTGTTGAATTCGACAACTTGGTCATTATCAAGATAGATCAACTGCTTCGCAATGTTCGGATCTACATCATCTGCGGCATATGACATCGCAGAACAGATTAAAATAAGAAGAAATAGCGCGTATTTCATCATAACCTCCATTAGCTTGAGTCAGTGTAACAATTTGATCGGTGTAGGGCCGATATGGATACATTACCACCATACCGTAAAGCGGTCGAACCAGGTTTAACAGCGCGAAATAAACGATGGCCCCTATGAGCCACTACCGATCTGGTCCCGTTTGATTTTAATCCCTGCTGCTTCCCGATCCCAGGTATCCGGTGTTACCCCGGCATCCTTGAGCAGGTGCTTTTGCACCTTGGCTGTAGGGGTCTTTGGCAAATCATCCATAACACGTATATAACGCGGAATCATAAAATGTGCCATTCTGGGTTTAAGGAAATCCAGCAGTTCGACCGGATCAAACTCGCTATCTGACACAAGTGAAATGCACACCATCACCTCATCTTCAGACAGTTCGCTTCTTACAGCAATGGCAGCAGCTTCCTGAATTGCGGGGAACATCTGGACTTCGGCTTCAACTTCAAAACTCGAGATATTCTCACCGCGTCGTCTGATGGCATCCTTGATCCGATCGACAAAGTAATAGTCTCCCTGCTCATCAACGCGGAATGCGTCCCCGGTATGAAACCAGCCGTTTCGCCAGGCCTCGGCGGTAGCTTCCGGATTCTTGTAGTAACCGGAGTTCATGGACCAGGGTCGTTCCGAGCGCAGTATCAACTCACCAACCTGGCCCGTTGACATTTCGCGGTCGTTTTCATCTACAACACGTGCGTCAAAACCTTCTCTTAGTGTTCCCGCGAGGCCGGTTTGTGTTGGATTAGGTTTCGATACGATGGGTGAAGAAATCTCGGACATGTTAAACAGGGTGTAGAGCTGTACGTCAAACCGCTCCGCAAACTGCAACGCGTCTTCTCCCCAGGGTACCATAAGACCAGTCCGCAGAGAGTGCAGTTTGTCCTGATCAGAAGGTGGTTGCGCCAGTAGAAAGGGAGTCATGACGCCCAGGAGGACACAGTAGGTCGACTCGGTTTCGTCGATCGTCTGCCAGAAATTCTCGGTACTGAAAGATTCAACCACGGCAACTGACCCACCTCTTGCCAGCATCGCGTAGATTGGCCCTGTACCGCCAACATGAAATAGAGGCAGGGTCATCATGAATCGGTCATCCCTGCTGACAACCGGTAAAGACTCCACGTTCTGCGTCCACACCTGCGTATAAGAACTCACAACACCCTTTGACGGTCCGGTCGTACCGGAAGTGAAAATAATATAGGCGGTGTCCCAGGGTTCAATGGAATGTGCCAAATCCCCCGGCTCTCTATTCTCATTCAGTATCCCAATGTCATGGAAAGTCAGACGATCATCATCTGGTGCATCACCTTCGACAATGACGACATCGGATAGAAGGTGCAGTGCCACATCCTTTAGGCGAGGTGCGAGATCGGCGTGAACCACACCCACTTTCGCGTCGGACAGGTTAACGACATGTTCGAGCAAACTTCCCTTGTAGGCGAGATTGGCTGGTACATAGATGGCGCCCAGATAATTCGTCGCAAACCAGACTCGCAGACAATCAGCACCATTGGGTAACCAGCAGAATACGTGATCACCCTGTTTTACTCCTAGTTGCTGCAGACCTGCGGCGGTTTGGCGAACTTTTGTTAAGGTCTCAGCATAGGTCCATCTGCTGTTAGCCGAAAAGACAGCGAAAGGTGCCTCAGGAGTTTCGCGAGCATGTCGTTCCAACAGATTGCGCACCACGCACAGGTCTGGGGCTGGTAGCTCTGCCGCTGCAGGGGATTCTTGTGTTGGCATCACTCTCTCCTATGCTGTCTTCGCCTGATCTTCTTCCTCTACAAAAACCTTCATCAGGATCTTGCCCCAGCCGCCATTTTCAAGGCCAATATCTGAGCATTGAACCACCCCAGATTTCTCGTGTTTCGGATCTGAGCCGGACGTGAATCGTTCAAAAATCACATTTACAGACGGGTGCAGGGCGGAGGCGGCGAATATGCAGACCTTGTTGGGGCATTCCCTGGTTAACAACTGGCCATTACCGTCCATGACAATTCTATCACCGACCCTGTGCCCGGCATGGCAACCCTGAGCCTCAATAACTTCCGCAACAATTTTGCATTTCACGAAGCTCTTTGTCTCGGTTACCATTTTGACTTTGGCCGGATCTGATTTGAATAGCACCATCTCTTCATCAGTGTAGTTCATATGGGCCTGGAAGCGTTTCCAGAGTTCTTCTTTTTCCATTGATGGTTCTCCTCTTTAGTGGCTTTTATTGTCTGACCGCGAATACCTCAGCTCCAGCTAGTTACGGTTGTTGTTCTCGCAGAGTTGAGGAGAATGTACAGCTTATATGGGAGAAAGAGAAATATCCGGCGTTGCGCCGTCTCCGGGATAGGAATTTACATACTGGGGCTTATGAGCGCGAATTTGAAATATTAAGAGTGAGGTGTCCTTTTGAAGGTCAGCACCCAAGAGACCCCTCAAACGGCCTGGTAGGCCCCTTTGAAAATTGTCGCGTGTTTCTGATGATTCTGTTGTTCACGGGTTCATTTGAGCAAACCCAACGGCACAGTCTGTGTCGTCGCGTGTGACACAGGCTGGTCTAGTTCGAGAATTTGCTGCCTTATTCGGTAACCTGATAGTTGACCATCGTTACCTGGGCATCTTTAAATACCAACAAGGAGGATCGAATAAATAACACCGCAATACCGAGTCCTACTATAACGTCAGGCCAATGGCTTGAGGTCAGCATTACGCCAACACCGGCAATCAACACCGATACGTTCGCGACAATATCATTTCTTGAACATAGCCAAACGGACCGCATGTTGACGTCCTCTTCACGATGCAGCGTCAGCAGCAGAAGACAAAAAGCGTTTGCGATCAGAGCGAGAAGACCTATTGCTCCCATGATTTCATATTGTGGTGCTTCTGAAGAGAGTAGCTTTATGCCGACCTGCACCAGGACAAAAAGCCCAAACGCGAGCATCACAGCGCTCTTGGCATAAGCTGCACGCGCCTTCCAGCGGTCGTCTCTTGAAACCACATACAGGCTGAAACCATAGACCAGTGAATCACCAAGCATATCCAGTGAGTCGGCCATTAACGCCGCAGAGGATGCGATATACCCCGCACTAAATTCCACAGCAAACATAAGGCAGTTAATTGCCAATACAATCTTCAGTGTCCTGGACTGTCGGTCACGAAGCTTATCAATCTCACAGCCCGCGTCTTCACAGCAACTGCTCATAGGCTACTTGTCGCCTCTGTTATAATGCGCAAGCATGTAAGAAAGGCTATTTTCGGCATCTGGTGCTCCTCGCGATCAATTTGAACCTTAAACGTTGGTGTAAGACCCAGGTCAAGCAAATAATATCAGGTTATTAAGGAATCTGGTCCTTGCTGTTTTGTCCGCCGACCCGCTGGCAGTAGTTCATGAACTGATTAGATGATGCCATCCGCTCTTAAATCTTCAAATGAATTTTTAAATGCATCTATGACCGCATCCACGTGCTCTGGTCTGTGTGCATGCGACAGGAACGCCAGATGAATACCCGGAATGATTACATCGTGTCCCAGCAGGTGAAGATAGAATTCACGCTCCGCAATCTTCCAGTCCTCGGTGATGTCACGCGATGAATTAATTTCTCCGCCGGTAAAGACCAGGTGAAACATGGATCCGGCATTCATTATCTGGGCTGGGATCTGATGTAGTTCACAGAATGAGTTCACCTCTGAGGCCATACGATTGCCCTGCGCCATCAGATATGGATAGATTTCCTCCTGGTGATCCCGCATATAAGTCGTAGCAGCAACACCTGCTGTCATGGTAAGAGGATTACCACTGAAGGTTCCCCCGGTGAATATATACGGCGCGTTACCTTTGCCGGAAAAAGTGTTCATGATGTCCTCACGCCCGCCAATTGCGCCAATAGGCAGACCACCTCCACAAGCTTTACCATAGGTTGCCAGATCTGGTTTGATATCATAATGAGCTTGACAGCCACCATAGTCGATTCGAAATCCTGTGATGACTTCATCCAGCAGGAACAATACACCGCATTGTTCGCATACCTCTTTCAAGCCGTGCAGAAAATCACCCGTGTCCAGTCTTGGGTTGGAGCTTTGTACAGGCTCTACCATTACAATCGCCAACTCGTCCTTTTGTTCGCGGATAATCTCATACGCCATTTCATCCCGATAAGGCAGGGTAACCGAAAGATCCTCCGCAATAGCTGGAGGTACACCGGCGCCGAGGAAATTCGCGGTGGGGTGTGATCGATCACTTGCCGCATCTACTTTAACCAGGGCATAGTCATGGACGCCGTGATAGGAACCATCAAATAAGCCTACTTTTTGCTTGCCGGTGAATGCTCTTGCGGCACGTATTGCAAACATGGTGGCTTCGGTACCGGAATTGCAAAAAACCACATTGTCCACGCAGGCACCTGCTTCCTTGACGATATCTGCAAGGAGTTGCTGAGGAGCACTCGGGATACCGAAGTGCCAGCCTTTCTTAATCTGTCCGTGTAGGGCTTCCTCGACGACCGAAGGCTTGTTACCGAGGACCATGGGACCGAATCCCCCGGTAAGATCAATATACTCGTTACCGTCAACATCAGTTAGATGAGGGCCTTCAGCGCTTTCAATATAAATGGGATGGGGTAGTTGGACTGTACCAACAATCTCCTGGGCAAGGGTCTGCTCGCCGTGAAAACGGACGTCGGCTGATTTTGCGGTCCTTTCGACCAGTTTCTTTCTGACTGCCTGTGATTTCTCACCTTCCAGAATCAATTTGTTTGCTTGCTCTTTGTCCATATTTCCCTCTTTGGTCCGACTAAGAATTCATCGTCTGTTGCTCCAACTCATGTTGCTCCAACTCATGTTGCTCCAACTCATGTTGCTCCAACTCATGTTGCTCCAACTCATGTTGCTCCAACTCATGTTGCTCCAACTCATGTTGGCCTAACTGTGGAAGGTTGAACCGATTGGCTCATCAGATCAACCCTGTTTTTTTCTCAATCTGGGATCGTCTGCCCAAAAAGTGATAGTCTCTTTCTTACTTATTAAGTAACGGAACGAGCCAGCCCTGGTTCGCTTAAGAATACCGATATACAGGATGGGAGTAGATATATGTTGAAACGACTGGATCATGTATCCATAGGTGTCCTGGACATGGACAAGGCCCGAGAGCTGTTTTGTGAAATCCTTGGCGGAGAGATCCTGCCTGATGCCGGTGAGTCACAAGCAGAAGGATTCGATTGGATTACATTTTTGCTGGGTGGCAAGAAGGTCGAACTGGTTTCTCCCACGACAGAGGATGAAGGCGGCGTGGGCCAGTATATTGCGAAGTACGGTGAAGGATTTCATCATATTTCCTGTGCTGTGGAGAGCCTGCCCGAGTCAAGGTGCTATTTTGAAGAAAAAGGGATCAGAATCCTCGGATACAGCGAAGTGAGCGCTAACTTCAAACATTTTTATCTGCACCCCAAAGATACATTCGGCGCATTGATTCAGGTGTTCGAAGAGTGCGATAGAACGGCCGAACTTGCAGGCTGACGAAGCCCCTGACAGATCATGCTTATATGAGTATCAGGGAACTGTTTCAGGTAAGTCTATCCTGATTTTCACGACATTTGTCCCTTTTGAACCAACTGCTGGGCTTAAACGGTATTTCTGATAAAAATCAGCAGGATACCTATGCTCGCGATATTATTTGGGACACCTTACAGTAAATGAAAATTCGACCGAAACTGCTGGCAACCTGCGCCAGCATCGCTATTTTTTATACCTGCAGTTGTGACTAAATTAGTCAAATGGTGGTAATTTTGGCTAAGAGGTAGATTAGGTGAGAACCGGATTTCAAGGTTCTTCAATCAGCCGGATCAGTTGGGGATAGAGCCTGGACAGAGGTTGTGGTTTGCCACCTGCCTCATAACGGAAGTCACACTGGTTTGCGCCGACGGCGATTGAACCGTTGCGACGCAAGCCCTGATTACCCAGATCACTAACAACGTCGTCTGTTGCACACATATAGGGTACGAGTTCGCTGACGTCTCGCTTCGAAGCCATGTAGCAGATTGCGCAGGAAGTAACATTCTGCCCCCAATCAAAGTCTTCACCCTTGCCGGATACCACCTCAAAAACGAATTCACGCGGTTTTGCTTGAGTTTGAGATTTTTCTGCAGCATCTTTAAATCGTCTCGCGGCGTGCCGTCTGTCATCTTCACCTGACTCGTTTTGACTTCCTTCAGTTTTAGATTGCCTGGCTTCGATCAACGTCGTGGTTTTAATCACCAGTTCTCTACCGAAATCATGTATGTCCACTTGTTGTTCTCTGAGGGCCAGATAGACGGCAATCTGAAAGCCGCAAAGAAAGACAGCGCTAGCAAACGGGTGATCTTGGTCGTCCAGGTATCCAATGTCTGGAATCATTGATTCATAAATCGTCTCCGCCTTCAGCAAAACGGTGTCAGGGTCATCCGTGAATTTCTCGACAAGATCGGCACCAAATCCTCTAGCCTGGTTAAAATAGTTCCTGATGTACTGCAGATAGTCTTCCTGTGTCATTTCGATCTCCTCCGCCGGTTCAAAAGACTGCGCCTGAAGTCACTTCACTTCAAGCGCTGAATGATTCGACTTAGGGGAAGTGGTCAATTCCGGGAGTTTGGAATTCCTACCCTGAAGTCATTGTCTCTACTGGTGTAGTATCACCATTGGAAATAAATGCGAGGTGAAAAATATGTCCGCAAGATATTCTCTGACGGTTTGTCTGCTGACCTTGGTTGGATTGATGACGGGTTGCAGCGATAAGAACGAGCCGAAGACTCAAAACGATGCAAAGGCATATAGCGAAGCAGCGGAACAGAAAAAACCTGTCTTGACGACCCTTGCGACAGGCGCAGATATAGCAGGTACGAACGGTCTTCACTTTTCTCCTGATGGCAGGTTGTATGTGGCATCCGTCCTTGGTTCGGATCTCACCATAATCGACCCGGGAACCGGGGAAGTTCTTAAAAAACTCTCATCCGCAGAGGGTGTAGCCGGACCTGATGATGTTGCATTTTCATCGGATGGATCTTTTTTTTGGACATCGATATTAACTGGCGAAGTCGCTGGCATTAATGCAGCAGGAGAGAGAATTGTGGCAGCACAACTCGGTGCGGGTGTTAATCCCATTGCTTTTTCGGATGATGACCGCCTGTTTGTCGCCCAGTGTTTTTATGGCGACAAGTTGTTTGAAGTGGATCCAAAAGGGATTTCAGAGCCACGACTAATCAGCGATCAACTGGGACCAGGTTGTGGATTAAACGGTATGGACTGGGGGCCCGATGATCGCCTGTATGGACCCAGGTGGTTCAGAGGTGAGATTGTCAGCTTTAATGTGGATGACAATTCAATGCGGCTTGAGGCAAGCGGTTTTGATGTGCCCGCCGCGGTCAAATTCAACTCAAAGGGCGAACTGCATGTACTCGATACTGCCAGAGGCGCGGTGATTAAAGTAGATGCAGACAAAAAGACAGTTGTGGCTACTTTGTCGCAGGGATTGGACAATTTCGCTTTTGATGCGAATGATCAGATATACGTTTCCAGCTTTGCTGATGGATTTGTTAAACGTGTGGAAGACAATGGCAGTTTAACGACACTTCTTCCGGGTGGCATGGCTCATCCTGGGGGTATAACACTCCATGGCGGCAATTTGGTAGTGGCTGACCTGCATGCGATTCGAACATTTAATCTTGCAGGAGAAGAAATCGGGGTTCAGCGCAACATATTTGGATCTGGGGAAATGGGCAGTACCATCAATATTTCTTCCGACGGGCAGAATCTGATTTTGACTTCCTGGACTGACACGAGCGTAAGAGTCTGGGACCCCAAGGCACAAAAAGTGGTAGAGAAATTCGATGACCTCGTTGGTGCGGTTGCAGCATTGCGCTATAACGGAAAGGTGGTGATTGCTGAACACGGTAAAAACCGTGTATTTGCGCCTGGTGATGGGACGGTATTTGCCGCTGACCTGTCTGCACCGACCGGGCTTGTTATCCACGGTGAAGACCTCTTTGTGAGTGACTACACGGATGGTGTCGTTTTGAGGATTGCCAGAAATGGTATTCCACTCGTCGAGCCAGAGACCGTTGTGACGGGGTTGAGTGCGCCCGAAGGATTTGTTGTAGATGACAAGGGCTATGTTGTAGTTGAGTCTGACATTGGTCAGATAACGCGAATAGGTCATGATGGCGTGCGTACCCTGCTAGGGAAAATTTCACCAGGGAGCATTGCGGCGTCTGAAGCGCAGCCACCTTCAATGGTATTCAACGGTATTACTCAGACCAGTGCGGGCGTGTACTTTCTGGCGGTAGAGAAGAGCCGCACCTTACTTAAGCTGGCAATGTAGGGAATACTAGAATCTAAGGTAGAAGTAACTCATGGCTGACAAGAACCAGAAAACGTTTGCAGGATTCAATGATGTATCCATCCGGGCAGATGTTTACGGTGACAATCATGAGCGACCGGTTCTCTTTGCACACGGTGGCGGACAGACTCGGCATGCGTGGCGGCAAACTGGCCGGTTACTCGCCGAACAGGGCTGCCAGAGCTTCTGCATTGATCTCAGAGGTCACGGTGAAAGTGACTGGTCCAAAGGCGGCGACTATGGAATTGACATGTTTGCTGAAGACCTCCTTTGTATTTGCGATCAGCTGGAATTCCCGCCGGTTCTGGTGGGCGCGTCTTTGGGTGGAATTGCTGCAATGGTGGCTGCTGGGGACTTGCGACCAGGTGTTTTTAGTGCCCTGATATTTGTGGATGTCACACCACATCTAGAACCCACTGGCGTCGATAAGATAGTTGGTTTTATGGGTGAGCATCTGGCTGAAGGATTTGGGTCACTTGAAGAGGCGGCAGATGTTATTGCTGACTATCTGCCGAACCGACCAAAGCGAAAGAATCTGAGTGGTTTGGAAAAAAATCTCAGGAAGGGGGATGACGGTCGATATCGATGGCATTGGGATCCTCAGTTTATTAAGGGGCTCTATAGTCCGACGACAGTTAGAGACCCGTTATGGCTTTCCCATGCT
>Ga0208896_1000123_pt1 | contig 42477 bp, 36 predicted proteins | sample ETNtaG_27_FD_185778 | JGI IMG/M metagenome (GOLD analysis project Ga0208896, IMG submission 185778) | Marine microbial and viral communities from oxygen minimum zone, Eastern Pacific Ocean - ETNP201406SV63 (SPAdes) (version 2) | ecosystem: Environmental > Aquatic > Marine > Oceanic ... | reverse complement strand
CGGAAGTAACTCTAACTTCTCCAGACAGCGGTGCATATGTTAATCATAGAAATATTGGGTATCAGTTGAGTGAAAATGTTTTCAGCGGAACAGTAACCTGGACGCGTTTGGGTGGTGAAGCAGATGCCAATTCACCTCATGCTGTAACATTAGCAGCATCTGAACTGGATGCAGCAATCGCATTTACAGATTATACATTAACAAGCGATCCCACCACACTTGTATCTGGTACCAATTATTCTATTGGTTGGTCAGTAACTGATTCTGTTGGCAACCTATCCCAGACATATTTAGAAACCCCTGTGTTTTATGATACCACAGCGCCAACCGCATCATTAACATATAGCAGGTATTTTGCCCGGGAAGATACCATTGTAGTCATTACAGCAACATTTAATGAAAGATCCTTACCTACTCCCCAGATAGCCATTGATTATGTCGGTGAAACAGATGATATTGCTGCGACAAATATGACCATCGGAGCAGATTCCACCATCTGGAACTATGCTGCTACCATACCTGCCGGGGATGACAACAATGGTATAGCTACAGTGTCTCTTACAGCCACAGATTTAGCTCTAAATGTATTAAGAACTGCAGATGTAGCGAATAGCGATACTTTGGAAATAGATAATACAATACCCTCCATTACGCTATCTTATATTAATACTACCCAAACAAATTTATCCAATGAAGGGAAGTATCTTGATGTTATAACCATATTAGCACAATTCACGGAAAAAGCTGGTACTGAACAGCCTCCGACTATGAATATTGAATATTCTGATTCAACAAATGATTCGTTTGTTAACATGGCTTCAGATAGTTCATCAAACAATGATTCTGTTTGGGTTTTTCAAGTAACATTACCTGACAGTATAAAAAACACCGGAACAATGACAGTCTCATTAAATGCGGCTGATCGTGCCGGAAATACAGTTACAGTATTTAATAATAATCAGGATTTTACAGTTGACAACACTCCTCCAGTCGATTTTGCGACAGGTACAGTTACTCCTATGGGAATAAACCCTGTAAATGGTTGGCTGAATGGAATTACTGATAGTATTGAAATTATTTTACCGGTCCCAACGCCATCCTCGGATCTGACTCTCTTTTTAGGTGGTGAATTGGGGATACAGATTTATAATAAAACTCGAGGCGTTGCCTGGCAAACAGTTGGTGTTACTGATAGTTTAACAGGATCAGGAAGTGCGATTCAATTTTTCCGTACCTATGATGAAATAACGACAGCATTGCCTCCTAATATTGATTTGATACAAGGTGATTCTTTGTTGATACGTGCTGTTATGTATGATCGGGTCGGCAATTCCACATACGGTGATTCAAGTGTAAACGAGTTGGTTTATGATCCATTTCCAACAAACCTTGGACAAATTAACAACGGTATATTTTTTACTAATGATACAATTATTTCTTCAGATTTAGTTTCAGCTACATGGACAACATTTAATGATTCAATATATCAACTTATCGATGGGTCTGGATTAGCAAGGTATGATTTTAAAATATTACATTTTGATTCCAGTGGAACATTTATTGACAATTTGAATAATTGGACCAGTGTGTCATTAAATGAACAGTTCAGTGTGGATACTCTTGGTATTCAACATCAACATCAATATGCAGGTTTGATCAGGGCTGTTGATGTTGCTGGAAACATTTCAGATTCAGTATCTACAGATACAATCCGTCGTATAAATTCAGCTCCTATAATTACAGAAATTACTGAAACAGTGCAAGCATACGAAGATCTTGCATTTACACAAACCATTCAATTCAGCGATATTGATACAGCGACAATTTTAGGTGACCAGTTTACGTATAAATTATTAACTACCCATCAATATGGTCATGTACCTGCTGATACTGCTGCATTATTACCAAGTTCTAATACAATTAATTGGACACCCACACAGTCAGACACTGGTTTATATACCGTTAGGGTCATAATAGATGATAACTGGAATTTTTCTGATACAATTTCGTATTCGTTAATGATGAATGCGGTGAATGATACTCCCACTGTAGCGATTCTTGCACCTTATTTAGATATTACTATGTCTGAAGACCAGACGGACAAAGTTAAATTTTATTTAACTCAATATGGAAATGATGTGGATAATGATAGTACACAACTTACATGGCAGGCCGCTGTATTAGACACAAGTAGAAAACCAGGTTTTCCAACATCAGCTGCATTGTTTTTTGGGGATGGTACGCCTGATGAAGTGAAAAATGCTTTAACGAAACGCTACAATCCTCGGTTTAATTCGATCAACAGAGTAAAAGAAACTATATTACCGTTTCAACAGGATAATAAATCTATTGAAATCGAAGAAAATAATTATTCAATTAATAAAAAATCTACGATTCAATCCTATATCAATATTGTCTTTACTGATACTACAGGACGCTGGTGGGCAGAAACAAAGGTTGATTCAAATTATTTTGGCAACAATCACAGGATTATTTTCTTTTTGAGTGATATAGCAAGTGCGTCAGCAAATGACACTTCATTATTGACAATCACCCCGGAAAATGACCCCCCGATAATTAATACAATTCCACGATTTGAAATTATAGAAAACCAGTTCGGGAAAATTGATCTTTCTGAATACATAACAGATGTGGATGATACAACGTTAACTGTTCGCGTTGCAGCGTTAACGAATAGAGATAAAATGACTATTTCATCCTCTGCAGCTTCGGCAACGACAGTGAATGACTCGATACAATACACAATTACTTCTTATGGAGATTCAGTCTTATTTACACCTGCTATTGAATGGTCGGATACTTCATTGATTCACGTTTCAGTAATAGACGCTCAAAACGCTCGGGCCAGCAAAACATTTGCTATCGATGTTTTGAGGGTTCCGCGACCGAATTTATCTCTCGAAGTTATCCAAAATAATGCTTTTACAAATTTCTTTGAAGTAATCGTAACAGATACCATTTCAAAGACAGACAGTTTATTTCTCACGGTTCAAGGCCAACGCATCACTTTGGATACGGTAGCGAGTTATACCTATGTGGGACATTATTCATTTGATAACCCCGGCACATATTCATTTTATATCAAGGCATGGGGAATAGTTGGTGATACAACCATTACACGCTCGGTGAATATGGCCCTGGCAAAAGCATTTTATGACTGGACAGGAACAAGCCCGGATGGCAATTTCCGCGTTTATGGGACAAGCGGCGCTGTGCCATTTGATCAATCACTGCTGATAGTTGACTCAACTATGTTCAGTAGATATTTTCATGATAGAGCATCTTATCGAATGGGTAAGGAATCATCTGAATTTGATTTACCGGTTGAAATATCTATTGCATCTATCAGTGGAGAATTAGCTGTTTACCAGCGCAGGAATGGAGTAGAGTGGATCGAATTGCCTTCTAAATCAGAATTCGGTAAAGTGATGGCCTATACAAACGGAATGGGCTATTTCCGCCTTGGACCCAAAACGATTATTGTCCCAGGTGAAACAAGCCTGCACCAGAATTACCCCAATCCATTCAATCCAACCACGAATATCATTTATGATGTTGGTTTTAATGAAGGACCACACCAACGTATAAGTGTTGAAGTTTATAACTTGTTAGGACAGCATGTTAAAACATTGGTACATGAGTATAAAGATATCGGCAGGTATACAGTGCGTTGGGATGGTCGTGATAAGAACGACGAGGGGGTTTCCAGCGGAATATATTTCATTCGTATGATGAATAATATGGGAAGAATACATACAAAAAAGATGATGTTGATAAGATGAACAAGTTACAACATATACTACCGGCTCTAATGATTACAGGAACATTGCTCATGATCGGTTCCTGCCGCAAGCAATATGAAGCAACTGAAATTCATATGGCAGATTATGGCTGGCTGCTATATGAAAAAGCTGAAGGAACGGCTGATTATAGGAACAGCAATGAATGGTTCCATTCATCTATGAATGAAGATAGTACATACATGGATTCCTATAATGGATTGGGGTGGACTTATGGAAAATTAACCTATTTGGATAGCAGCATTATTTTCTTTACAAAAGGACTGAAGTTCCAGGAAAGCATTTATGATACAACAAATATTCGTCAGCAAGTTTGGGCGGGCTTGTGCTTTGCTTATAATGCCTATGGAAATGATGCACTTTCAATCCAGTTTGGGGACAGTCTCATTGAAGATCTTTCCAGCGGTCTTACTTCTCGTCCCTGGATGTTTAATCATAACAATATTAATAGTAAAAACAAAATCGATCATTTGGATGTAAGAGTAACATTAGCTGCATCCAATTTTGCCGTAAGCGAGTTCAGTAATAGTGTATTGCACATACAAACGATCCTGGATGGATTATCCAACAGCGGTACATTTGAACCGGATGTAAATACAGTCCAGGGGAGAGCAGAATTAGCACTTTGGATTGATTCGCTGCAGACAATTCTCTCGAGCCGTTAAAAATTTGACGTCACTCAAAGAACATCAGCGCTGGATGGTGCAAGCCTTGCAGCAAGCCCGGCATGCTATGCTAAATAATGAAGTTCCTGTCGGCGCTGTAATTGTAAAAGATCAGCAAGTCGTAGGGCGGGGGTATAACCAGCGCGAAGGTTTAAATGATCCTACAGCCCATGCAGAAATCCTGGCTATCACAGCGGCGGCCAATACGCTGAAAGAATGGCGTCTTAAGGATTGTATCCTTTACGTGACGAAAGAACCTTGCCCCATGTGTGCCGGTGCTATTGTCATGTCCCGCTTTAAAATGGTCGTATTTGGCTGTTATGATGAAGAAATGGGTTGTTGCGGCTCCCTGTATCAATTATGCGGTGATCCCCGCTTAGGGCAAAAAATAGCCGTTAAAGGAGGTGTTTTAGAGAAGCAATGCCTCGAATTGATCCAGGACTTTTTTAAGGTTAAACGATAAACGTAATAATGTAATTTTGGAATAATGCGTTCACGGTTTTACATTCTTAGTAACCGGGAAAAGGAGAGGTGGCAGAGCCTGGCTGAATGCGCTGCACTCGAAATGCAGTATGGTCCTAGACCATCGGGGGTTCGAATCCCTCCCTCTCCGCTTATATAATTGCGATGAAAAAAATACTCACTTTTTATCTTTTACTATTTATATCCTGTGCTACAGGACCTAAACCAGCACCAACCTGGGTAATGGATTATCCCACATCACCAGATGCATGGATAGGAATAGGATACGTTAAAATTTCTGGTGATGAATATCGAGAAATAGCACGAAACAAAGCTATAGAAGAGATTGCAGCACAAATTGAAGTACATATTAAATCATCTCTAAAAATAATTACCACTGAGGTGAATTACAAAGTGGATGAATTTGCTGAATCAATCATACAATCCAGAGTAAACATGACATTGGAGGATGTAAAAATTGTTGATTTATATTCTACCGGTGTAGAATACTACGTTTATGTGGAATTACGTTATTCAGATTATTATCGACGCATTGAATTAAAAAAACAAAAAGCAATCAATACTGCAATAGATTACATGACTACTGCAGAAAATAATCTTTCAATAGAATCTTTCAGGTATCTATCAAGATCGCTCGAAGAAATTAAACCATTTATGGATTTACCACTAAAGGCAGAATACCCGCAAGGATCTGGACAAAAAATCAATATTTTTTCAAAAATTAATATACTAACTGGTGACTTAATTAAACGGATTGTGCTTACTTGTGATAAAAGCGAAATCTCAACCATCATAGGAATGCGGAATGAGCATGTATTTAAGGTTAGGTGTGTAGATAAGCAAACAGGGAAACCATTATCCAATATTCCGTTAAATGCATCTATGAACGGAAATAATATCACTGAGAATGTTATCACGAGTGAAACTGGAGAAGCTGTATTTCACCTGTTTAAGGTGACCGACAGGCGACCCGTACAATATTTTGATATAACGGTTGATCTCTCCGAGATTGAAGGAAATATTGATTTCACCAACCTAGCAATAGTAAATGTGAAAGTAAATGCCAAATCACCCACAATTTTTATTAAGATTACGGAAAAAAACCTTAATAAATTAGTTGCTAATCCCTTCGTAATGCCAGCGATTAAGGAGTTTTTTGTGGAGACTTATGGTGCAGAGTTTACTAATAGCAAAAAACAATCAGATTTCTATATTTCAGCGGAAGTAAACACCACAGCGAAAAGTATGGCCCAAAATGAGTATGGAATATTTCAGGCATATGGTGACGGCACTATCAGCATCTTTGATACATCTACAGAAAAAGAACTTTATCAAAAAAGTAAGAATAATGTGATGGGTGCTGATTTTACCTCTATTGAAGGTGCAGGAAGAAATGCTTTGAAAAAAATGGTTAAAATATTGGAAACTGATACATTTCATGAGATCATAGCTGGATTAGACAATTATTCTGTTAACAGGTGAAAAATAAAATGAAGAAATTTTTCATCATTTCCGCCAACTTTAGTTAAAATTTAAAAATGAAAGAATACCGCCACTTAACCCGGGCAGATTTTGACCATATGATGACAATTCAAACGCGGTGGGGTGATATGGATTCGCTAGGGCATTTAAATCATGCTAAATATTTAACATATATGGAAACTGCCCGCATTGATTATTACGCTTCCTTGGGATTTGGTGGTATGCGGCAAGACCAGGATCCGAGTATCATTTTGGGCGGCATGACCATTGATTATATTGACCAGGTTATGCATCCTGCATCATTGACTGTATGCCACCGCATTAACAAGGTGGGCACAAAGAGCTTTGATTTTCTGGGGGCTATTTTTGAAAATGGCAAAGATTATCCTGTTTGTACTGGATTATTCAATGTTATTTCCTTTGATTATAAATCCCAGCAAACAGTGGAAGTACCCCAAATTATCCGTGACCATCTGCATGGTTAATTTTATCATCTCTTTCAACCAATCATCCAATCAGTAATTCAATTCTTCTCTAAAAATATCATAATCTATCATTAGTTTACTTGGTGAATTTTTCATCTATTTTCCCACAGGATCTTTACTCAGAACGCCTCATTGACCGTTTGGCATATGCCCATGATGCAAGCCTGTATCGAGTTGTACCAAAAGCCATTATCCGTCCAAGGAATGAAAATGATATCATCGATCTTTTGCATTCCGCAAATGAAAATCATATTCCTGTCACTTTCCGCTCTGCAGGAACATCTTTATCAGGGCAATCTATCGGACCAGGTATAATTGCTGAAACTGTAAGGGATTGGAAGCAAATAAAAATATTAGATAATGGTAAATATATAAAATTACAGCCTGGTGTTATTGGTGCTCATGCAAATCAACATTTACTAGCTTATAATCGAAAAATTGGGCCTGATCCTGCTTCAATAAATTCATGTATGATAGGTGGTATTGCAGCTAATAATTCGTCAGGTATGGTTTGTGGTACACAATACAATGCATATCATACGATGAAGCATTTGAAGTTTATTTTACCAAATGGGCATATGTATGATAGTTCAATAAAAGAGGACTATTATAGATTTATTGAAAACGAATCTATACTTTGTGAAGGATTGGATAAATGTAGAAAAACAATAATGGACAATGAAGGTTTATCCCAAAAAATAAGGAATAAATATAAAATCAAAAATACAATGGGTTACTCAATAAACTCCTTTCTTGATTATGAACATCCTTTAGATATCTTTGCTCATTTAATAATTGGATCTGAGGGGACTTTAGCATTTATAGCAAATATAACATTTGAAACAATTCCAGACCCTCCCTTTAAAACAACCGGTTTACTTTTATTTGATGACATGGAAACAACCTGTTCTACTATTCCTTTTTTCATTGACCAGGGAGCCCATTCACTAGAAGTGTTTGATTATGCATCATTAAGCACAGTGAAATACCTTCAAAATCCTTTATTCGATCCGAGCGTTTTATTTTCAACCCAAGGTGCATTGTTATGTGAATTTCAGGGTGATTCAATGGATCAAGTTGAATCACATACAAATAAAGTAAAGGAAGAGTTCAAAAAAATCAGGTATCAAGAACTATGTTCTTTTACTACAGATGATACTTCCAGAGAAAACTTGTGGAAATTACGAAAGGTATTATATCCAACAGTTGGTTCATTGCGAAAAACTGGTACAAGTGTTATTACAGAGGACATTTGTGTTCAATACTCCGATTTACCGGCAATGATTTCGGAATTACAGAAAATATTTCTCTCATGGCAGTTTGATGATGCCGTTGTATTTGGCCATGCAAAAGATGGTAATCTACATTATGTAACATCTTTGGACTTGAATTCAATTGATGGTGAAAGGCGTTTGGATGGAATGTTGCAGGATTTGGCTTCAATTACAGTGGGTACATTTGACGGGTCATTGAAAGCAGAACATGGTACCGGCAGAAATATGGCGCCATTTGTAGAATTTGAATGGGGCGGTGAATTATATGATATAATGTGGAAAATAAAATCTATAGCCGATCCAAATCATATACTTAATCCGGGAGTATTATTAAACAAAAATAAAGATACTCATATCACGGATTTGAAACCTATACCCAATGTAAATGAGGGAATTGATTTGTGCGTGGAATGCGGCTTTTGTGAATCGGTTTGCCCTTCAAGGAACCTGACAATGACACCGCGCCAGCGCATTGCCATTACTCGGGAAATGAAATTGCCTGAACGAACACCAGGTGAAATTGCAGAATTGGAGAGGGATTTTCATTATTCCGGCAACGAAACATGCGCTACAGATGGTTTGTGCGAGTTGGAATGTCCGGTGAATATTGATACTGGTTCTTTCATTAAAGGTTTACGTACTCACCAGCATTCAATATTGGGTGAATTTTTTGCAAATTTCAGTGCCAAACATTTTGCCCTTGTCCAGAAAGTCATTCGTTCAGGATTGCGCTTGGGAAAATTCTTTGGGCCTAATATTATGAAAACGATAACACAATCTCTGCGCAAGTTCGGTATGAGTGGTATACCAGTATGGAATTCAAATATACCAGCATCTAGTCCAAAAATTAATTCATATTCTTCCGGAACAGGTGAGAAGTATATTTATTTTCCATCGTGCCTGCATCGAACAATGGGAAATTCAACCAACGATCATTCTACTGTAAATATGCTGATGGAATTGGCACCACGACTGGGAGTACAATTCATTATTCCTCAAGTTGTCAATTCACTGTGTTGTGGAATGCCCTTTGCTTCCAAAGGGTTTGAAAAAGCCCATAACGTCATGATAGAAAAAACATTTACTGAATTATATTCATTAAGTGAAAATGGACAAATCCCAATATTATTAGACATATCCACATGCAGCTATCACTTTAATGGATTAAAATCCACTCAAATAAATAAACTCCATTTTGTTGATATTATCCAATTTTTTCATGATAAAAAGGACATTTTATCTAAATGTCGACAAAATGAAAATGAAATTCTAGTTCATCATACGTGCTCCGGTCAAAAAATGAATAATGAAAAAATGTTTGAAGAAGTGCTTCATTCATTAGCTGGAACAGTGATTTCACCACACATAAAGGGCTGTTGCGGTACAGCAGGTGACAGGGGACTCATATTCCCGGAATTAACCACCAGTGCCGCCGGTAGTTGTGCCAGCAACTATGCTGATTATTCAAGTAATGCTGTTGGTGTCTCTTCCAGTAAAATGTGTGAATTATCCATGTCCCGGGCAACAGGTATTCAGTTTCAATCTTTAATTGAATTGGTTTTTCAATCTTTAGGAAACAATAATGATAACTAGATCACTTGTCCTATCAGTCAAATGGAGTAAATTTCAACAATATTTTACCACATCTATTCGGAAAAAATTATGAAACGATTATATACGCTAATATTCATAACAGCTTTAAGTATGAACTTTATTCATGCTGAAGCCATTGCCCGGGTTATGAAAGCCAATGGTGATGTTTTTCTTAAAGCACTTGGTAAAACGTCATTTTCAAAAACAGTGAAACCAGGGCAAGGTATTAATAATGGCGATGCCATTCGTATCGGCGAAACAGGATTCGCCGCTGTTATTTTTATTGACGATCGATCTGTTGTAAAAATTCGGGAGAATACGGAGTTTCAATTTATCGATTCACCCAGTACGCGGACATTGGAAATTGAACAGGGTACCATTTTCAATAATGTTTCCAAGCAGCGCGATAAAACGTTTAGAGTGGAAACTCCTGTATCGGTTGCATCTGTAAAAGGGACGGAATTTGCAGTTGTTTCCGATCCTGCAGGCATTGATCAATTTTTCTGTCAGGAAGGTACATTTGATGTATATAATTCTGTCAGTGGTCAGACGATCAGCGTGCAGCCCGGACAGCAAGCCATTTCCAATGCCTTGGGTACATTAACGGAACAGCCATTCAGCCCGGAAGATTACCCTACAGAGCCTGATGCAGAAGTCGATGAAGTGGAAGAAGAAACTGAAGAAGAGGAAGCTGAAGAAACTGACGAAGGTGAAGAAGAAACTGAAGAAACAGAGGAAGAGGAAACTGAGGAAGAAACTGAAGAAGGTGAAGAGGAAACTGAAGAAACAGAGGAAGAACCGGAAGCACCTGAAGAATCACCGGAATCAACGCCTGAACCTCCAAAGCCATTTAATATGGGATTAGGTGTTGGGTCAGTCACTATTGACGGAATACTTTACAATCAATTGGCATTGCGCCCGGAATTCAATATCGGCAAACTGGGAATTGGCCTGGACCTGGTTGTTTATATAGATAATGAAGGCAATGTAAGGCCTAATGAATGGGATGTGAAAAATGATCCCTCGGTTCTCGTGGATAAAATTTTATACCTTCGCTGGGGACAGAAAGAAGATCCATTTTGGGTCAAGTTTGGTTCATTAGATAATGTGATCCTGGGATACGGCGGTTTGCTGATGGGATACTCCAATATGATGGAATTTCCATCTGTCCGGCAAATGGGCATTAATACGGGAGTCAATTTTGGCAATTTCGGTACAGAAATTTTCATGTCAAATCTGAAAGACTTTCAACGTGGTGGTACGTTGCTTGGCTTGCGGGGTTCATATAAATTGTCGAAGAAGTTTCCCCTCACCATTGGGGCGAATTTCGTAATGGATGTCAATCAATTCAGCGGCTTAAAAGACAATGATGAAGATACATATCCAAATATTTTCGACGATTTTCCCGATGATAAAACATTATGGAATGATACGGATAACGATGGAATTCCTGATCCCCACAGCGGTATCGATTCTACAACGTGGGATATTGATGCTGATGGTGATAATATTTTTGACGGTGATGATGACGATATTGTATTAAAGGGTACACCATTTAGTGTCGAAAATAATAAAGCTTCTGTTACCGGATATGCATTTGATATAGGTTACCCAATCTTCAGCAATAAAATGATTAGTTTGGACGTATATACTGAATTCAACTTTTTGAATATTCCTGAAGCAGGTGAGCAGGGTACTGAATTCTACAGGGAAGCCAAGAGTGGAAGCGGTTTTGCTGTGCCCGGTGTACGTATAAGCCTGTTCAAATACCTGAATTTGAGTTTTGAATACAGGATCAAAAGCGGTTATTACGTACCACAATTCTTTGATCAATCCTATGATATTACCCGAGTTACACCCATTTATGGGGCAGATCAAACGTACATCTTAACTAAAGATATGATGTTATTTGCTGATTCAACCATGAATGAAGATTTAAGCGGTATGTTTGGATCATTAAGCGCTGACTTTTTCGGGTTTGCAAGCCTCAGTGGTTCATTCGCAAACATGACTTCAGAATCTGATACGGTTCAAAGTTTTGTAGCAACATTCAATCTCAACCCTGAAAAAATACCGAAATTGAGTGCTGCTACTGCGTACTATCAGCGCAACAATGATCTCAATCCATTTGACTTTGAGAATCCTTCACTCAATACAGTGTTGGGCTATCGGTTGGGCTATGAAGTCAGTAAAGGTGTCAGCGTAATATGGGATTTTCGTCAATTCTATCGGGATAATGGAACTGGCGAACTTGAAGCAGTTAAGCAAACCACAATTGAAACTGCCTTTGATTTCTAATGGGGAAAGTTACAGTCGAAGATGGCAATAAAACCGTTTTCCGTTATGACGCCAGCGCGAGAACATTTAAAAAAGCTGCATTACTTTTGTTTACGCTTGCTTCGGGAATGATAATAGTGGCTATAATCTGGTTTGCAAACTTTAAAGGAATTCAATGAAGATAACGATCGAATACTGCAACGTCTGAAACTATTTACCACGGGCGGCCGGTCTGGCCAGCGAAATCTTGGAAAAATATGGTACAAACATTGACAGTTTATCCATGCTGCCTTCCGGCGGCGGTGTATACGAAATTACCAAAAATGAAAAATTGATCTATTCTAAAAAAAAACTTGACCGCTTCCCTGAAGATGGTGAAATCATCGGCCTTATTGAAAAAAATTAAATTCATACCCCTTTTCATCCTGATGATAGGTTTGCAAGCCCAGGATGGAGAAATCATCCCCTTAAGTCAAAAAGTCGGTTTAACCCTCGACGCCGAAGAAAATTATTTTTATAACGTTCTTACAGATATTAACGGTTTTGAAAGCGCCCAGTTTTATGAGCTAAACCTTAAAACAGTCATTGCCAGAATAACCTATGTCCAGTATTCTAAACAAAAAACTTCCAAGAGAAAATATAAAATGATGGAATTCCTGCACATGAAGGAAGTTGTAGATCTCCAGCCAGAAATAACTGCAGAAGACAGGCGGATGGCAAATGAAAACTTAACTTATTTACGAACTGATGAAATATTAAATAGTATCCAAGAAGATCAATATGTGACTATCCACCATCGCAGCGGCCGGAGGGTGCGGGGGACGCTGAAACATTACGCTGATAAAACGCTGGCCATCCAGTCACCGGTTTCATTGGAACAAATCCCCATTTGGGATATGGAGTCTATTGCGTACCGGGATTCCATTAAAAACAGGATCAATTGGAAATTCCCCTTATATGGAATTTCAGCTTTAGCAGGATTAATGCTGGCGGAAGGCTGGAATGAACAGACCAGGCCGGATATTGATAGCGTTTGGCATTTTCGTTTTTTAGGCTTAACAGCAGGATTACTGGCAGGAAGTGAATTTTTTCAAACATTTAATGTATTATCTTCCCCAAAAATATTTTTTGCACTAACACCGGAAGAAATGGATAGATTAAAGGAGTAATTTGGAGACCAAATGGCTGAAGAACTCGAACAGGTAGAAGAATTATCACCTGAAGAACAATTTGTAAAAGAAAAAGTAGAGGGCCTGCTGGAAAAAGTAGGTGAAGGCCATGGCGAGCCCATGCAGCAGGAACTGGCTGACCGCCTGGAAAAAACCGTAAAAGAATTCCATGAAGATACAGCTGCAATGTTAGCAGATTTACAAGCTAAATCTGAAGAACGGCGGGGAGAACTTAAAAAATTATGGGCCAGCCGTAATGATGAACAGCCGGCTGAGGATAAAACGGAATCCGCAGAAGAAGCACCTGCAGAATCCAGTGCATGGGAAAAACGGATAGAATCGAAAGAGGAGACACCCGAGAAAGCGAAAAAAGCTGAAGAAAAAGAGGAAGAAAAACCAAAAAAGAAAAAATTCGGGTTTTTTAAAAGAAAGAAGAAAAAAGAAAAAGAATAAATTTTAAACTTTTTAGTTTGTGCAATAAGTTTTTAAATGGTTCTTTTACATTTAAGCTGATTTTATCTCTATTATATTCTATTGTCAGATTGCCTGACGTCATCAACCACCGCTAAATTCAATATTTAAATATTGGGGCCGTAGCTCAGTTGGGAGAGCGCAGCGTTCGCAATGCTGAGGCCGTCGGTTCGATCCCGATCGGCTCCACTGATCTACGGAAATTAGATTTTTGAAAATGTGGTCGTGCTAGATGGGGAGGTAGCGGTGCCCTGTAACCTGCAACCCGCTAGAGCAGGATCAATGCCATAGTGCGGTTCATGCTGTGCCGCAGAAAAGCAGAAAGTGATGTTGAAATTTCAACCCATCGCAATGACTGCCCACTTAACCCCGTCAGGCCCGGAAGGGAGCAGCGGTAGGTGCCGTTTTCATGTGCCGATGGATCCCTGGAATGGAGTTAACTGCTGTTTGGATGTCGTTTCCAGGTGGGTCAAGCTATGGTGCACGGCCATTAGAAATTTGAAACTATGACGTACCAAGTACTATCATTAAAATGGCGCCCGCAGACATTCAATGATGTTGTGGGCCAGGATCATGTAACCCAAACATTGAAAAACGCCTTTGCCAAAGAGCGTGTGGGACAGGGTTATGTGTTTACCGGACCGCGCGGTGTTGGTAAAACAACCATGGCCCGGCTTATGGCCAAAGGACTGAATTGTCAAAATCCAGTTGATCATGAACCTTGCAACACGTGTTCAACATGTTTGGAGATTACTGAAAGCCGCAGTATGGATGTGCTGGAAATCGATGGCGCTTCAAACCGCGGTATTGATGAAATCCGCAACCTTCGTGAAAATATCAAATTTCCGCCTATGAATGCCAAGTTCAAGGTTTATATCATTGATGAAGTCCATATGCTGACCACACAGGCCTTCAACGCATTATTGCGAACGTTGGAAGAACCGCCGCCCCACGGCAAATTTATCATGTGTACCACGGACATCCATAAAATGCCGGCCACCATTATTTCGCGCTGCCAGCGGTATGATTTTAACCGCATCAGTTCCACAATTATTACCGAGCGCATGAAATACATTTTGGATGAGGAAAAGATCACTTATGATAATGAATCCCTGTCGGCCATCAGCCTAAAAGCCGATGGCAGTATGCGCGATGCCTTAAGTATATTGGACCAAGTGATTTCCTTTGCCGGTGAAAAAATTGAATTTGAAAATATAACCAAGGTTTTGGGACTCATTCCTTATGATTTGTTTTTTGATTTAACTAAGTCCATTAAGGAAAAGCACGCAGAAAGCCTGGTTGATGTCCTCAATAAAATACGTTCCCTGGGCACACCTTTGGAAGATGTGGTCAATGGCCTCAACCAGCATTTACGCAATTTGCTGATCGGGACTGTAGTTGGTGCTGAATCATCTTTGGAAGTCAATCCCGAACTCCAGGAGCGCTATGCTGCGGAAGCTAAACATTGGGAGCGCCGCGACCTGATGCGTTTTTCCCAGGTTTTCAGCAAACTGGAACCGGAAATACGCCGGGCTGCTCAACCGCAAATTCTATTGGAGATGAATCTGCTGAAAATGCTGGAAATGGATCAATCGGTTACGATTGAAGAAATATTAAATTCAAAACCCCAAAGCAGTGCTGCACCTAAACCGGTGCAATACGAAATTCCTGAAGTAGTGGAGAAAAAACCTCCATCTGTTTCTTCTGAAAAAAAAACGAGTCAAACAAAAGTTGAAGCGCAGGCGGCACAAACAAAAAAAGGAAAAGTAACACCTGAAAATCAAAATGATGAAAGTGCAATATTGGATTTAGAAACGATCAAATCCAACTGGCACAAAATGATCACAAAAATTAGCAGTATTAAAACGTCAGTCGCCATGGTGTTGGAACATACGTTGCCCATGGAGTTAAATAATAAAAAACTGGATGTAGCTGTAGTCGATCAGCCGCGTTTCAGTTTGGACCGCCTGGAACGAAACCGCCAATTGATTGAGAATACATTTAAGGAAATATTTAAACAATCCATGCGCATCACTTTTTTGTTCAATGAAGAAATTGAAGAAGATATCAAGCACGAAATTCCGGATGCACCCGGAATTCCAACAAAAGGTGATCCGGTGGTGAACCGTGTTATCGAAGTGTTTGACGGAGAAATTTTAAGGTAAGGAATACCAATGTTTAATAAAGGCAATATGAATAAAATGTTAAAACAGGCCCAAGCCATGCAGTCCACAATGGCCGGCGTCCAGGAAGAATTAAATGATGTCATTATCGAGGAATCAACCGCTGACATACTGTCGGTAAAAATGAACGGCAAGATGGAAGTATTGGATGTACAATTATCCGACTCCGCCATGGACGAAGAAAAGGATGTGCTGGAAGACATTATTGTAACCACAATCAATAAAACACTGCGCAAAGCCCAAGATGAAGCACAAGCACGTATGAATGCAGTCACGGGCAATATGTTGGGTGGTTTAAAGATCCCTGGGATGTAATGGGTTTTGTTCCGCCGCCAGTTGAAAAATTGATCGATGCCTTTGCCAAATTTCCCGGTATTGGAAAAAAAACCGCACAACGCATGGCTTTTCATGTATTAAAATCCAACAATGAACAGGCTGTCCATCTAGCTGAAGCAGTCATGGATGTTAAATCAAAAATACTAATGTGCTCCATGTGCGGTGGAATCACAGTTGATGATCCCTGCGCAATTTGCTTGGATTCAAAACGCAGGGAAGATTTGCTGTGCATTGTTGAAGAACCCAGCGATATTTATGCCTTTGAAAAAACGAATAGTTATCGCGGGAAATACCACGTGCTTGGCGGTGTCTTGTCACCATTAGATGGCATTGGCCCCGATGATTTAACGATCGATCAACTTATGAGTCGAGTCAACTCAGACATGGAAGTTATTTTAGCCACAAACCCCAGCGTGGAGGGGGAAGCAACAGCCCTTTACATCGGTAAACTTTTGAAGGAAAAAGGAATCAAATCCAGCCGCCTGGCGAGGGGTCTGCCTGTGGGTGGTGATTTAGAATACATCGATGAAGCAACCCTAATTCGAGCAATAGAAGGTCGTGTAGCGCTATGAAATTGAATATAGCCAATACCTTGACATTGATGCGCATAGCGCTGACGCCTGTGTTCATCATTCTTCTTTTTTATGATCATCCGTATGCAAAACTCTGGGCACTGATGGTTTTTCTGGTGGCTTCGATCACCGATGCTTTTGACGGCTACTTTGCCCGCAAGCATGACCAGATAACGGATCAAGGCCGTTTCCTGGACCCCCTTGCTGATAAGATTCTTGTTTTATCAGCGCTGATTTCTTTTGCGCTCCTGGAAATTATTCCCTATTGGATGGTGGGGTTGATCGTTTTCAGGGATTTATTTGTCACTGGATTAAGGGTGGTCATGAACCAGAAAGGATTCCAGATGGTCACCAGCAAAATTGCTAAAACAAAGACATCATTTCAAGTGGTTATTATTGTAACCATTCTGCTTTATATGGGATCAGCCCGACTCCCATTCGATTGGACAGTAGATTATATTTCCTTAATCCATGAATTTGAATTAATATATTATTTGACCCTTCTGGTCACTGTATTTACCATCTTTACCGGGATAGCATACATTTACGATAACCGCACAGCTATCCGTCAATACCTATCATAGATCATCATTGAAAATTATTTGCAACTTACTCGCTACTGTATTTAGAGTAGGCTATCTACCTTTGGCCCCAGGTACATGGTGTAGCATTTTAGCTGTCATAATCTGGCATTATATATTCATTGATATTTCTTCTCTGTATTTAATATTGATCATATTGATCACTTTTATAATTGGTGTTGTTTCGTCGAACATGGTGATAAGTGAAACCGGTGATAAAGATCCATCTGAAGTAGTTATCGACGAACTTCTTGGTCAGTGGTTAGCATTAATCGCAATTCCTCATACAATTGGATATGCGCTTTCTTCCTTTATCCTCTTTCGTTTACTTGATATTGCCAAACCATTTCCTATAAGGCAACTCGAGAAATACCCTACAGGATGGGGTGTTATGCTCGATGATGTCGCTGCCGGGTTAATCACCTGCGGGTTGCTTAATTTTTATATCTACGTTTCATGAATATTGCCCTTATAACGATTGGCAATGAACTGCTTTCTGGTTTTACTGTTAATACGAATGCAGCTTGGGTAGGTAACCATGTATTAGAATATGGAGGCAATATTGTATGGCATGAAACGATTGGTGATTCCAAAGATGAGATTCATGATGCACTGAATCATGTACCTGAAAATGTGGGTACAGTGATCATCACTGGCGGTCTGGGACCAACTCACGATGATGTAACAGCGCATGCAATTTATGAGTTTGTGGATGATACCCCTGTTTTTGATGAGGAATATTGGAATTTCCTTCAGGAAAAAATGTCTAAACGCAATCTTAAAATACCGAAGATCAATCGCAATCAAGCCATGAAACCACAAAAAGGAAAGATAATAGCAAATCCTGTTGGTTCTGCCCGAGGTTTACATTTTGATATTAATAATAAAAATTTGTTTGCAGTACCTGGTGTACCACGAGAAATGAAGGCCATGATGAATACATATATACTGCCATGGATCTCCGATCATAGTTCAGATAACTTAACCATACATACTATAAGAACGACTGGCATCATGGAATCCGGCCTTGCTGAAAAAATGAGTTTTGTAATTAACAATTTAGATAAAACTGTTAAAATAGCATTTTTACCGCGATTTACCGGGGTAGATATCCGAATTTCCAGTATAGATAAAACAGCAGTGGATGAAAAAAAGGATGAGATACAAGCAACTATTAGTAAATACATTTATGGTAAGGATAATCAAAGTCTAGAAGATATCATTGGACAGTTACTTATTGAAAAAAGACTATCAATTGCAGTTGCGGAATCCTGCACAGGAGGTCTTGTATGTCATCGGATGACAAATATTTCAGGCAGTTCTGATTATTTTTTAGGTGGCATTGTTTCGTATAGTAATGATGTAAAAGAAAAAAATCTTGGTGTTTCAAATAAAATACTGCGAATGTTTGGTGCAGTCAGTGCTGAAACAGCTATAGAAATGGCAAAAAATGTGCGTTCAAAATTGGGATCTGATCTTGGATTATCGCTCACAGGTATTGCCGGTCCAAAAGGTGGCACTGATGAAAAACCAGTGGGATTGACTTATGTTGCTTTGGCCAGTGAAAATGATACAATAGTGAAAGAATTTCGATTTCTGACTGACCGGATATTAAATAAAAATGCCAGCAGCCAAGTTGCATTAAATATGGTAAGACTTTATTTGCTCAATGAGTGATCGTCTCATAAGAACGTTTATTTCTGTACCAGCACCAGCTGAAGTAAATCTTGCACGGGATTCTTTAAAAGATAAGATTATTTCCAATGGTGCTAAAATCAATTGGATACGCAAAGATAATCATCATTTTACACTGAAATTCATTGGCGATATGCCAGAAGATGATGCAGACAGAGTCAGTGATGCGATTAGCAGGATAATACAATCAACAACATCCATAGATCTGGAAATTGCAGGTACAGGTTGTTTTCCAAAAAAAGAAAGACCTAGAATATTATGGATGGGCGTTCAAGGTGATTTGAAGCCATTACAATCATTGGTAAAAGATATAAATGAAGCATTGGATCCTTTGGGTTATCCAAAAGAAGAAAAAAAATATATTCCCCATTTAACCATCGCCAGGATCCGCTATCCGCAAAAAACAACACCGGATGTAAGTTTATTTTTAGATACGCAGTTTGAACCGATACCGTTTTCCATCAATAAAATTCATTTTATGCGTAGTGAACTCTTTTTTAAAGGTTCAGTATATACTATTTTAGACACCCATTTTTTAACGAAAATCAACATATAGGTGAGATTTAATCATGGATCAAAAACGTACCAAAGCACTTGAATTAGCCAAATCACAAATAGAAAAACAATACCGCGGTGAAGAACTGTTCATCCAGTTGGAGAGCGATGCTCTCAATGTAGGCAATAATGTTATTTCCACCGGCTGCCTATCCCTTGACCTTGCCTTGGGTGTGGGCGGAATTCCAAAAGGCAGGATCATCGAAATTTATGGCCCGGAAGGATCCGGAAAAACAACCCTTGCATTACACATCGTAGCCGAAGCTCAAAAGGCTGGCGGTTACGCCGCATACATTGACATGGAACACGCCCTTGATACAGCATACATGAAAAAGCTCGGTGTAAATACAGCTGAATTGATTGTGTCACAGCCGTCTTTCGGTGAACAAGCTCTGGATATCGTAGATACGCTGATCCGCAGTAATTCGCTGGATGCGATTGTCATTGATTCTGTAGCAGCCTTGGTTCCAAAAGCTGAATTGGATGGCGAAATGGGTGATCACTTCGTTGGCCTGCATGCGCGACTGATGTCCCAGGCCATGCGCAAATTAACTGGGACGGTAAAGAAGACAGACACCAGTATTATTTTCATTAACCAGATCAGAGAGAAGATTGGCGTTATGTTTGGCAATCCGGAAACGACCACCGGCGGCCGTGCCTTAAAATTCTATTCATCCGTGCGCATGGAAATCCGGCGCGTAACTGCGGTGAAGGAAGGCACTGATTTTGTGGGCTCCAGGGTACGCGTGAAGGTTGTGAAAAACAAAGTCGCCCCGCCGTTCAAATCTACCGAATTTGATATTATGTACGGTGAAGGCATTTCCTATGTGGGTGATATCATTGATCTCGCCGTAGAAGGGGAGATCATTCAGAAAACAGGCGCTTGGTATGCCTATAAGAATGAAAAGATAGGCCAGGGACGGGAGAATGCGAAAACGTACTTGCAGGAAAATACCGAAGTTTTAGACCAGGTTGTTGCGGATGTCAGGATCTTTTTGGGTTTGGATGAAGAGGAGGGTGAAGCTGCAGCATAAGATAGTAGCCATAAAATCCAAGGGACAGAAGCGTCCCAAACGGTTGATCATTTTTGCCGATAAAAGCGTCTTCGAAATATCCGAAGACGTTTTTGTTTCTACTGCGCTTGAAGTAGGCCAAGAGATCGATGACCAATATTTAGCTGAACTGGTGGAAAAAGAATCCTATCACAATGCGTTTCATGCATCCTTATCCTTATTGAATTACCGGATGCGCAGTAAAGCAGAATTGAAAAGACGTTTAAAAGAAAAAGAATATAACGATTCAACTATTGGTCAGGTGTTAGTAAAACTAGTGGAAAAGAACTTCTTGGATGATGAAGCATTTGCAAAAGCATTTATCAAAGATAAGATACGTTCCCGTTATCTTGGGCCGGTTACCTTGCGAAGTGAATTGTTTGTTCACAAATTGGATAAGGAATTAGTTGATAAACTACTGCAGCAAGCCTATGAAGAAATGCCTGAAGAAGAATTGGTGGAACGTTTGCTTGAAAAAAGGAGGATTGTTAAAGGAAAAAAATTGACCCAAAAAGAACGTAAAAGGCTATTAAGCTATTTACAAAGAAGAGGGCATTCGTGGAGTGTGATAAAGAATGCGATGGAGAAGTGGAAGTTAGGATAAGCTGCATTTTTTTATTGTTGACCAATTTGAACGACTGTTGATTTAAATCCCAGGGTCCAAGACATGGGGTTCACATCTTGGGTGATCAACTCGTTGTTTAAATTTGCTTACTCAATGGAACCTCACAACGTATAATAAACATATAACAAAGGTATTTATTGTGATACGGTCATTCAATCAATTAACACTTAACGAACAAGGCATTATTGCAGCATTAGGTCGTAAGCCATCTGTTTTGGAGCAGGATATCTTAAAACATTTTTATTTTTCAAAATATATGTCTAACCCCATCCCCGAATTATCAAATATAACTTCATATGGAAAAAATTCATTCGCTATCAACGATAGTTCTCTACTTATCGTAGGATCGGAAAGTAAAGGATCAATTATATCTTCTTCAGCAAAACGTCCATTGACCGCTCTTGGCATTAAACCAGGTTTAAGATATCAAGGCAATAACTCGAAAATATCCTTTGGTATTGCTAAACGGTCCCATATTGAAGATACTCGTCTATTTGAAAAAGATGAGCTGATTTTCTTACAGGATAGTGCTCAACTAGTTCGTGTCTGTGCTGACATCTTGCAACGGGAGAAAGTCAGTATAAAGGAAGTAGGCCCTGCATCATTAGGTCACGTTTTGAATACCTTGTCCAGCAATCAATTTGGGTTGGATATACATTTGTCAGCATTAACTAAAATATCAATTTTTTCAGATAAAAATATTCATGGTGTGTTAGCAATAACGAACAAAAAGGAAATAACCAGGATTAAATCAATATGTAAAAAATATAAGCAGGATCTGATCCAATTAGGACGGTTAAAAAATGTACAATTCATGACCATTTCCGTTCGCAAAAAGACGAAAGCACACTTCCCAATATCAATACTCAATATCGCTGAACCACCTCGTACTTCAATTGTTCCGGCTGTGCAGCAAATAGCTTCCACTAAACAGTTAAGCAAAAATCGTGAATTGAAGAATTATTCTAAACAAGTGTTAGATGTTTGGAAATTCATCAGCAAGAAAAAACATGAAAAATTCAAACCCAATAGTTCTCAAATATATTCAATTGGAATTCTAAAACATGATAGTGAGATAGCAGTCAGTATTCCTGATAATCTGCATTTACTTCAAAAAGATATAAAAAATGGTTGTCGGATCATTACGTCAAATGCTGCTAGGCAATTAGTGTGCAAAGGGTACAAACCCCTGACAGCAGCACTGATCATTTCAGCTAAAAATCTTGAGGAGAATGATACACAATGGAACGTACAGGAAATATTCACAGGCGTTTATGAAACACTTCAGCACATTGGGATCAACATGGCAAAACCGGTTATTTCAACAAATACATCTTCTAAACTGGATATGGAGTTATGTGTTGTTGGCGTAAAAACATTTGAGCATGAAGAAGATATGAATACATTTAAGGATATAAATGATTTTATCACATTGTTAGGCAGTCACCGAGGTGAGCTGAACAGCAGTTTCTACCAGGAAAAAATACTAAAACAAAAAAGTAATTTGATACCTACAGTGGATCAGCAAATGGAGGCCAGGCTGCAGGAGACTGTTCTGCAGGGAATCCAAACAGGATTGATCAAATCAGCTGTGAATGTGTCCGTTGGAGGGATAGTTACAGCTTTGATTCGATCATTAAAGAATACAGAGCAAGGAATAGGGGCGCGGATTCACCTTTCCCGGAAATTGCGTCAAGATGAAATGCTTTTTGGGGAAACCCAGGGCATGGTTGTTGTTTCTATTGGTGAACGTGATTTGATGGAATTCGAACGCATTTGTATGACCATTGGCGTGCCATCAACGACCATTGGCCGAGTGACCAATGACGGCCGCTTCAAATTTAATGATGTAGTAAATCTTCAAACTAATAAACTGTGATTACTTTTGAATCTCATTGATCATTTTTTGATGAATTTCTCCATTTGTAGCCAAGATTTCATTATTATAGATAGAGTAATCTGATCCGTCCAATTTAGTCACTTTGCCGCCAGCTTCACTTACAATCAAAATTCCGGCAGCCGTATCCCAGGGATGGAGGTCAAATTCCCAGAACCCATCTACTTTTCCGCTGGCAATATGACAGAGATCCACAGCAGCCGCTCCAAGTCTTCTCACACCTTGACCGATATCTGTGAATCGTTTAAAAAGGATCATATTACGTTCCCACCGTTCACCATGTTCATAACCAAATCCTGTTACATAAAGTGACTTTTCAAGGTCATCAACGCTTGATACAGATATGGCTTCATTATTGCAGAATGCACCTTGCCCTATGATAGCAGTATATATATTTCTTACTGGCAGTTCGACCACACACGCAACTATAGGTTCTTCATTTTTCATAATACATATTGAAACACCGAAAGAAGGATAATCATGTACAAAATTCGTTGTACCATCTAGTGGATCTATGATCCATTGGTATTTCGCATCAGGTAAAGAAGAGCCAGATTCCTCCGCTAAAATTCCATGATCTGGAAATATTTCCTTGATCTTATTACAGATAAATTCTTCAGAATCTTTATCTGTTTTGGTCACCAGGTCTATTCGACCTTTATAATCAGCAATTTTAGACTTTTTTGATGCCGATAGAATGATATCAGCAGCACCTTGTGCAGCGCTTATTGCTACATCTAAAATGCTGCTATTATTCATATGATCAATTACTATAGGGAATATGTTCCCTGGAAAAATATTCGTTTGTTATTTTCTTTAAGGCCCCTGTCAGAAAAATAACCCCAATGAGGTTTGGTATAGTCATGAGGCTTAATGCTATATCACCAAAGTTCCAGACAAACGTGAGGGGTAAGATTGCACCCATAAAATTGAAAAATACATATACCCAGCGGTATGGTTTAATGGCTTGGGGTCCCACAAGATATTCAATGGAACGGTCGCCATAATAACTCCACGCCACCATAGTTGTATACGCAAATAATAGAACGGCAACATTTACAATAAAACTGCCAATTTCGGGAGCAAAAGCAAATCCGTTTCGAAATGCCTCTCTAGTTAATTGCGCACCGGTGAGATCTGTTGATTGAAGTACACCTGTTGATAGAATTGCAAGTCCAGTCATAGTACAGACAACAATCGTATCAATAAAGGGCCCCATGAGAGCGACCGCACCTTCTCGTGCAGATTCTTTTGTTTTTGCAGCAGCATGTGCAATGGGCGCAGATCCCTGGCCGGCTTCATTGGAATACAATCCCCTGCGCACGCCCCACATAATAACTGTTAGCAATCCACCCCAGCCTGCTTTAAGGGAAAAGGCTTCTTTAAAAATACTAACGAAGCTGGGAATGATATTTTCAAAATGGGTCAATAAAATGATCAGTGCACCAACGACATAGAGGACAGCCATGGTCGGGACCAATCTACTGGCAACGGCTGCAATGCGCTTGATTCCACCTATGATGACCAAACCAACAAGAACAGCAATTAATCCACCGGAAAGCCAGATTGGAATGTTATAAGTCGCGAATGTTTGGGCGATAGTATTTGCCTGGTTCATATTACCAGTACAAAAAGAACATATCACAGCGCAAGTGGCGAAAAATACTGCCAGAGGTTTCCACTTCGGTCCCAGACCTTTTTCGATATAATACATAGGACCACCAGATGCAGATCCGTCCTGATGGATCACACGATAGCGATGAGAAAGAGTGCACTCAGCATATTTCAATGCCATACCAAACAAAGCAGTGACCCACATCCAAAATAATGCACCTGGACCTCCAAGCCTTACTGCTAAGGCAACACCGGCAATATTGCCAATACCAATGGTAGCAGAAAGGGCAGCAGATAAAGCTTGAAAATGGGTAACATCGCCCTCATCGTCTGGATTATCATATTTTCCAGATACAACCTCAAAACTGTGTTTTAACCTGCGTAGCTGGATGAAACCAAGTGCCACTGTCACAAATAGACCAGTTCCTATCAAGATGATAGTTAACGGCATGGATATCCAACCGCTGAAAACTTCTGTAAAATGTTCTAATGTTGAGGTAAAATCATTCATATATATTTCTTCCTGTAGTGGACTTGTATTACTTATAAATTGATGCCAAGTTTACATGACCGTTTCCTGACTGGCAAACGGCTTTTATAAATATATAACAATTATGTATTCAGTTGAAAATTTCAAAAGAAAGCCTTTCGTATTTTTAACAATTGCCTTTATTTTGGGATTGCTCTTGGGAATGGAGGGAATTTCAACAGCCATACCAATATTCCTGTCTTTTATGGGAATTATTTTATTGTTCATCAAGAGCGAATCATTATTTATAAGTGGTATCTTATTGTGTACAATGTCATTCGGTTGGCAGGTTATGAACCGGCACGTTACACTGCAGTCTGAAAAGAGAGTCGACGCGAACTTACTTCATGAAAAGACAATATTTTTCAACAGTCCTGTAAATGATATTCAACAAACTGAAAAGGGGTATAAATATCGCATAACTCTTCATGAAAACAGGGATATTGAAGCTTGGTTTTTTACCAAGAAAAAAGTATCCTGTGCAATAGGTGATACAATTTCAGGGGTGGGTGAATTTGAAGCAATAGCTGGTGTTCGCAATCCGGGTGAATTTAATTTTCAGGATTATTATAATCGCCAGAATATATACGGTTGGATTTTTGCTGATGATCATTTTGTAATTCAAATTAACCGTAATGAAAATTTTCAGTTTAATAAATTCATATATTCCATTCGAAAAACCATCAAGGAGCAATTTAAGCGTTTTACACCTGGAGTTGCGGGCAATCTTTTAAGCGCTTTGATACTGGGGGATAAATCAGAAGTAGAACCATCAATACGTGAATCATTCGCTGAAACAGGCGTCATACATGTCTTGGCTGTTTCCGGATTGCATGTGGGGTATGTACTTATCATTCTGCTTTTATTTAAGAATATGTTTCGCCTACCTTGGGGATGGGATAGGATTATTGTTATTATCGGATTATTCTTTTTTGTCCTGCTGACCGGAGGTAAAGCAAGTGTAGTACGCGCGTCAATTATGGCCGGTCTGTATGTCCTGGCGCCTGTCGTCAATCGTCAAGTCAATATTTGGAATATTATTGGTGCAGCTGCATTTGTCATTCTATGCATAAATCCACTGGATCTAATGGACTTGGGATTTCAATTGAGTTTCCTGGCAGTGGCATCCATTGTTTTCTTTTATAACTGGCTGAATGCAAACCTACCAGAAAAGTTACGCATTCAGAATATCGAACATAAAAGCATCCGTTTTGTATGGGGTTTATTTATGGTATCATTTGCAGCACAAATAGGTACATTACCTTTGACGTCTTTTGTATTTGGTAAAATCCCAGTCATTGCGCTAATTGCAAACGTATTCATCGTACCATTGATTGGTCTGTTAGTGGGAATTGGTTTTGCAATATTATTTTTAGGATGGCTGCCGGGTGCAGGTTTTGCCTTTGGGAACACCGCATGGTTATTGGGCAATATTATTACATCAATGACTCATTTCTTTTCCAGCGTTCCCTATGGTTCATTCAAATTATCATTTACACCTTTTTATATCGTGATTTATATATTAATTCTTTTCACAATCATCATGTTTTATAATACAAAGGGAAGAAAATACAGTCTGATAAATTTGATGATAATATCCAATATACTTGTTTGGAAATGGGCTATTGATACAAATAAAATGGATGTCATTTTCATGGATGTGGGCCAGGGCGACGCTGCGTTAGTGATTCTGCCAAATGATAAAACAATGCTCATAGATGCTGGCCAGCGCAATCAATTTGACGATATGGGCAGTGAGGTTGTTTTGCCTGTGCTTAATTATTTAAATATCAAAAAACTGGATTGGGTTGTCATGAGCCATCCACATAGTGATCATATAGGCGGCATTGTTTCGATCATAGATGAAGTAGAAATTGATACACTTTGGGATTCGTTTATTCCCTATAAATCATGGACTTATAATACAATTATAAATACAGCAAATAGTAGGCAAATCGTAATTGTTCGGCCCAAACAAGGTCAGTTTGTCAAATTATCGGAGAATGCATTCATTGAATTTTTTGCTCCAGATTCTGTATTTGCTGCTAATGAGCGTAATGTAAACAATGCCAGTATCGTATTTAAATTATCCTATGGAGCAACCTGTGTATTATTTACCGGTGATCTTGAACAAGAAGGCGACCAATATTTAATGCAGTATAATCATATGCTGAATGCTGACGTATTAAAGGTGGCCCATCATGGTTCTATCACAAGTTCAACAGCATCACTCCTGGACCTTATTCAACCGGAATTGGCTGTTATTTCCGTCGGCAGGAATAATAAATTTAACCATCCCTCTCAAATTGTAATGGACAGGTTCAAAGAGCGTAATATCCAAATCCACCGCACTGATTACCAAGGTGCCCTATGGCTGCAATCTGACGGCAATGATTTTTCGGAAGTTCCATGGCGGTAATCGCCGGTGTTGATGAAGCCGGCAGGGGGCCCCTGGCCGGACCAGTAGCGGCGGCAGCTGTTATATTACCTGAAAATCATAAAATAATTGGATTGTCGGATTCTAAAAAATTATCTGCCAAACGTCGTGCAATATTGTATGATGACATATTTGATGCTGCAATTGATGTAGGTATAGGTATTGTAGATGTAGATGAAATTGACAAAACCAATATTTTGAATGCGACCCAAAAAGCTATGTACAAGGCATTAGGTACTCTCAAAACAAAACCAGACAAGGCATTGATCGATGGCTATGCTCTGCCTAAACAAATAATTCCAAATGAGGGCATTATTGCCGGGGATGATAAAATTGATTGTATTCGGGCTGCTTCTATCATTGCCAAAGTTTTCCGTGATAGAATATTGATGCAATACGATATTATTTTCCCTGAATATGGATTTGCCAGTCATAAGGGCTACGGTACGCAATTTCATCTACAGCAGTTGCAGGAGTTCAAAGCAACGCCAATTCACAGAAAATCATTTAAGCCTGTCCAGGAAAATTTGCCAACTATAACATGGCTAAAGTCTAAACGCAGGATTGGACAGTGGGGTGAACGCCTGGCCGCATTGGAATATTATAAAAATGACTATAAGATCATTGCATTAAATCACCACTGTGCTCCCTATGGAGAAATTGATATTATTGCTGAAAATGAAGATGAAATTGTATTTGTAGAAGTAAAGACTGCCGCGGGGAAAACACTGGGCGGGGTGGAAGACCAGGTGGATGAAGTAAAACTGCAACGCTTGAGCAATGCCATTGATAAATACATCATGGACAATGAAATTTATAAGGACATTCGATTGGATGTTTATGCAGTCAGGCTGGGAAAAAAAGGTCCTGTAATGAAACATTTTATGGGTATAGAACTTGAATAGTTGATTTATCGTATTTTAATCATCCCTAATTTCAGATATGAACCAGGAAAAAATTCTTAAGGAAACGCGCTCTTTGTTTATCATCATTCTCGTGGCCTTTTTATTAAAAGTCACGTTGATTGAAGCGTATATTGTTCCAACCGGCAGTATGGAAAAAACGATCATGATTGGCGACTTTTTGATCGGCAACCGGTTTGTCTATGGCATGCGCACCCCTGACTGGATTGGCATTCCATATACAGATATAGGATTCGATATTCCTTATTATCGATTTCCGAAATTCAGGGAACCAAAACAAGGGGATGTGATCATTTTTAAGTATCCCCGTGACCCCCATTTAAAATATGTAAAGAGATGTATAGCAGAACCGGGAGATACCCTGGAGATTAGGAATCGCATTGTATACATTAATGGCAGTGAATTTAAACTTCCTGAACATGGGCGCTTTATTTTGCCCATAGCAGCTCCACAACAGAAAGATCCCAATATATTTATGGGCAAAGGAAATAAAGATCATTTTAATAAAACTGTGCTGCCTAAACAAGGCAACCGCATTCCTATTGGGCCAGAGACGGCTTTACTGGTCATGCAGCTAATGATTATGGACGGCCATGAATTAACGCTAATCAATAAAGATGGTGAATATCATTTTACGATGACTGATCCTGCCGATCTTTATCGCCGTAAAGGATCATATGAAGTATTCGATGCCTATTATCCCAATGGAAATTTGCTGAATCCATGGTCAAAAAATATGCCCAGGGGGGAATTGTTTTTTGACGGCCAGCCGATTATGGAATTGCAGGAATATGCAGTGGAACAAAATTATTATTGGGCGATGGGGGACAACCGTGACAACAGCCTGGATTCACGGTTTTGGGGTTTTATTCCGGAAAACTATATGCTGGGTGAAGCTTTATTTGCTTACATGTCCTTGAATCTGGACACCTGGGTACCGCGTTTTAATCGTATCGGAACAGTTATAAGATAAAATATTTCATCTTGTTCTAACATACCTGCGTGTGTATTTTTTCTTGTACAGGCGCAGCCAATAACAACGAGGTAAGGGACACGCATGAATCGTATCATAATTCCGCTTTTAATTTTCCCATTTTTATGGGCCCAAGAAGAAATGGCTGAAAGTTCAGCTGATTCTCTTGCAGAACAAGAACAGGAAAACACTGTACCCGGATTGGAATTTGGTTATAAAGGATATCAATGGGGTGCAACCATCGGGGATGTTCCTACAATGGAAAACTTTTCTGAAGCTGTTATAAATGCTGAGCAAACTTTAGCACAGATGAGGGGAACATTGGGATTAGATACCGTTGTTGTGAATTATGTTTATAGTGACAGCGGATTTTGGAAGGTAGAAATAGATTTTGATCTCGATGAACAAGATGTAGATGCTCAAATCGAAAAATTTTTACGCATAGAAAGAAATATCTCCGAAGTGTACGGCAATCCATACTCGACTGAACAAACTGTCAATGGACCGTCAAATTCCTATAATAATTATCTAAATATAAAATACGCACGTTCTTTTTATAGTTCAGCTTGGAATGTTTCGCCGACCAGAATTATATTGGTATTGAACGGGGTTATACAACAACCGCAGACTAAAAACAGCATCTTGGAAGGTCATTTGAGTTTCTTAAAACTGGTATACTATAATCCGGATTACATGAAATATACTGATGAAGAATCCCAAGCAGAAGATTTACCGTCTATTTATGATATTTACTAATTATTATGGCAGCGCGTACAGTTTTAATTATTTTTTTAAGCGTACAATTTTCATTGTGTCCTACTCCTCCAAGGATGGTCCGTTATTTTGGCTATAATACATCGCAAACAAAAGCTATGGAAATCAGTCGCAGGGTATTAGAAGATCTCGGTTATAATATTGATTTATATACAAAAGAAAGTTACATGATCAAAACAGCTGTGGTACCCGTCAAGCAAGATATCCGCCGCTATGATTATGCGTTGGCTGTTCTGGTGGAAGATTATGTACAGGTATTTATCATTGCTCAAAAGCAAGTCTTTAAACGCGGTTCTGAAATATCACTGGGCGGTGACAAATCAATCACCGAGGCAGACGCAGTTGATTGGTTACCGTATACGGTGCAGCAGAAAATATTCTTGCCACTAGTCAATGAATACAGGAAATACGGGATAAAGAAAATTCAAATTATGAACGCCATGCTAATCCCTGAAAACAACACAATAAATGCTTAAAATAGCGTTTGGTCTTTATGGGCAGGCTGTGACAATTTTAACAGCTTTTTAAATAGCTAAAATCACTTTTTTATAATGGCAAACAACGGCATAATCAGCGAAAAATTAGAAAGTTTACTGCAGGGCATTCACGAGCAATATGGTTCTGCATTAACGGATGAATTAATTGCCCGCTTGGAAAACACCATTGCCGATTTTAATGAAGAAGTAGAATCATTGATGAATGAATTGAAAGATAATGCTTCACTGAAGGAAAAGCTGATGGCAGATATTAAATCTGGTAAAACCCAGGTAAAACCAGAAGAGCAGGAGCAAGCACCTGCGGAAGAAGTCAAAGAAATGAGTGCATGGGAAAAAAGACTCGAAACGTTAAATTAAGGAAACACAATGTCAGTAAAAGATAAAATTATATTTGGATTACTCGCAGTGTTGATTGTCGCTGGGGGATATTTTCAATATATGTCCAGCGAAATGATCAAACGTATGGATGAATTAAACAAGAATGATGCCGAGCATGTTGATGTAACACAAAATGAATTTCGTAAAGACCTGAAAACGTTGGACCTGCAATTTATCGGCAGGGGAAAGCACGTCCAAAAAGCACAGCAGGATATTGTCGCCAATACTAATCTTATCAATACAACAGCAGATTCACTGGCCGATATGATCGCTGAAGTACAATTTAATCTGGATGAATTAGACCGCAATGTGAGTAAACGCTTCGGATTCGTGGAAACAGATATTGCTGATTTGGAAGACGATTTTAACAGCAACAGGAGGAAAACAAGCCAAACATTATCCGAAATTCAACAGTCAATCACCTTACTGCAGACAGATATAAATGAAATAAAAGACAAAGTGTTTGAGAAGGAGAAGGAGAAGAAGAAAAAGAAATAAATATTTAGCAATAGCTATTCATTAAAAGGGCTCTTTGGAGCCCTTTTTTTATTTGGGTGAAAAATTCATTTATACAATAATATAATTTTGGATTCCTTACTTGAATTGCATTTTTTACTTAAAGAATCAGTTGAAGTAAGTACCGATATAAATATGCCATTTACCGTATACAAAAATAGGCATTCAGCAGAAGGAAAGAATGAAGTGCGGATAAAAAAAATGGGGTAGATTTCACAATGACCTCGGTGCAAAGTGAAAATCTACCCCTTCCACATACCAAAGGTACCAAACCAGCACCTTCATGTTTAAAGTAAAAGTTTAATTGCCTAAATGCAAGAAAAAAAATGAATGAAAAGTGCCGAGGGCCGGAGTCGAACCGGCACGAGGAATACCCCACTGGTTTTTGAGACCAACGCGTCTACCAATTCCGCCACCCCGGCAAATTCAATTTTCTTATATCTCAACTTATTTAATTAAATATCTATCAGTCAAGTCTATAGGTAGTTAATTGGTATAATAATAATTTAAGATTAAATTTCTACAGTTAATGTCTTTAAACTATATCATAAAGATAAAATTTATTGAGAAGGAGAATTTATAATGAGTTACACACCTCAAATATTGATCGATAATAAAAACAATTATCCTAACGAACCAGCTCTATCTGTAAAGCAAAATAATGAGTGGCAAACCTTAAGTTGGTCTGAATATTATGATTTTGTAATAAAAATTTCTAAATCCTTAATTGCATGCGGTATAAAACCTGGTGATAAAGGATCAATTTATAGTTATAATAGAAAAGAATGGTTTGGTTGCTATAGTGCCCTGCAAATGATTAACAGTGCTTCTGTTGGAGTTTATCATACCTCTTCAGCTCCTGAAGTTGAGTGGGTCATTGGCAATTCGGATTCAAAAATCGTATTTGTTGGAAATAACCCAAATGATAATGGTGATAAAGAAAAAATGCCAATACATAGGCTCATATCAGTAATTGAAAATTTAGATCAGGTTGTTCAAATTGTATTAATGGGGGATGATATTGAGCGCATAAATCATGATAAGATCGTTTCTTGGAATGAATTTATTGATCAAGGTGCATCTATTGATGAAAACACAATATTTGATTTAATGAAAACAATCAAGCCAGTTGATACCTCCTCTTTGATATACACATCAGGAACAACTGGCAATCCAAAAGGCGTTGAACTAACAAATAGAAATTTTGAGGTTGAGCTAGATTCAGTAGCGGAGGTTTTAAAATATAATCAAGGAGAAAAGTATGTATCGTGGCTACCCTTGGCTCATGTTTTCGGACAATTAGTAGATAACCATTATTGGGTAAGAAGAGCTTTGCATATGCATATTGTTGATAATCCTCTTAATACTGTTGATTATGCAAAAGAGGTGCAGCCTCACTTGTTTGTCAGTGTTCCAAGAATATATGAGAAAATTTATTCAAATCTTAAGGCGGCTATCGATACAAAGGCGATTCTAAAAATTGGACTAAAGATTCCATTATTATCCAATATTTTTAAGAAGAAACTCAAAGAGGCCGCTGGTTTTAGTAATTCCCGTTTTGCAATATCAGGAGCTGCTCCAATTAATCCTGAAATTCTCAAACTATTTCAAAATCTAGATATACCGCTTTTCGAAGGATATGGAATGACAGAAAATACCGCAGGGATAACTATAAATTATCAAGGAAATAATAAAATAGGATCTGTTGGCAAATGTATGCCATTTTTTAATATAAAAATTGCAGACGATGGGGAAATTCTAATTCAAGGCGATAATGTTATGAAAGGCTACTATAAAAACCCTGAAGCTACTAGTGAGACTATTGTTGATGGTTGGTTACATACGGGCGATGTTGGTGCAATTGATTCAGATGGTTATCTAAGCATTACGGGAAGAAAGAAAGAGATCTATGTTAGTTCAAGTGGAAAAAATGTAGCACCACTTGTTATTGAGGAAACAATGAAATCGATCCCAATTATTTCACAATGTTTTTTGGTTGGTGATGGGCGTAAATATTGCTCTGCCTTAGTGACACTTGATATGAGTGTGATTTTAAGAGATAAGATAGGTATTGATACCAATAAGATACCAAAAGATCCTTCCGAACAGAATCAAATGATTATTGATAATGGAAAGAGTTTATCTGATTTTACAGACAGTGAAAAAGTTCATTCTGAAATATCTGCAGAAATCAATAGACTAAATCTAAACTTTTCAAATCCAGAGCAGATTAAGAAATTCTCAATTTTACCAAGAGATTTTTCTATTGATGATGGAGAATTAACACCCACTCTTAAAGTAAAACGTAAGGTAGTTGATGAAAAATACGCAGAATTAATAGATAGCCTATATCAAGTATAACATACAATTCCAATCACCAATTTCATAATTAAAGCATTAAATGAGTAAAATTTGTGTATTGGGGACCGGCAGTTGGGGGTCGGTGGTAGGTGAAATGTTGACCCAAAATGGCCATATTATCACCATGTGGCAGCGAGATGCTGAAAAAGCAAAGGCCATGGCCGCTGATCGCAAACATCCCTTTATGGCTGACTTGGTATTTTCCCCTGAAATAAAATTCACAACCGCATTGGGCACAGCTGTTGCCGGAGCAAAAATTATCGTTTTTGCGGTCCCTTCACATAGTATCCGTGAATTAGCAGCGAGCGCTGTTCATTATATTGATGACAAAGTTATCATTGTTAATCTTGCCAAAGGGCTGGAAACGGACTCATTATTGACCATGAGCACGGTTATTAGCGAGGAAACTGAAAGTAAAAACGTGCCGATTGTTTCCCTTTACGGACCCAGCCACGCTGAAGAGGTCGTACAGAAAATACCAACTACACTGGTTGCTGCATCAACCAACAATAATGCGGCTAAGGAAGTACAGCACATTTTCTCATCAAGCATTTTACGTGTGTATACCAACGACGATATTATGGGCGTTGAATTTGGGGGATCGATCAAAAACGTCATTGCCATCGCTGCGGGAATAAGCGACGGAATAGGGTTCGGAGACAACTCCAAAGCAGCGCTTTTAACACGGGGCATTGCTGAAATGACTCGGCTGGGTGTGGCTCTCGGGGCACGGGAAAAAACCTTTTCCGGTTTGAGTGGAATCGGCGATTTAATTGTCACCTGTTCCAGCAGGCATAGTCGTAACCGCTACGTGGGCGAAGAGATCGGTAAAGGCCGGAAAATATATGAAATACTGGCTAATATGAATATGGTTGCGGAAGGGGTAAAAACTGCACAGGCTGTATACCAAATATGCCTAAAACATGGTGTAGAAATGCCCATTTCCAAGGCTGTTTATGATGTGCTCTATAATGATAAAGATCCCCGTGAGTCCGTAACTGAACTCATGACGAGAGATCTTATAACAGAATAGAATTCCCGCTTTTTCTCCCCTTACAAACATTGTAATTTCGGCACCGCAAAACCCCGGTAGCTCAGTCGGATAGAGCGATGGATTCCTAATCCATAGGCCGTGAGTTCGAATCTCGCCCGGGGTACATAAACAATGAATAATTATAACATACCCATGAGGTTCCCTGCCCTCCATAGCATTTGTGTAGGAAGGGAATCCTCTTGGTGGGCACGAAATAATATAATGGAGACTAGTTATTAATGCTTAAGGCACGGAAGAGAATCACCAAAAAAGAAATAAAACGCGATCCTTTCCTGGAAACAGTATCTAAGGCGAAAGAATATGTAGAAGATAACCAAAAAATGATCACACGCGTGGGTATCGGCGTCGCTGCCGTTATTATTGTAGCTATGATCATAAATAGAAATATTACCGCAGAAAAAGCAGCATCGGAAGCAGCCCTGGGCAACGCATTTGTCAGTATCAATACCGGTGACAGGGATAACAGCCTGCTGCAATTGGAAATTCTCGTGGATGATTATCCAGGATCGGACGCGGCCCAGCGGGGCTTATTCATGCTGGCTCGCCTGCACTACGAACAAAAAGACTATTTGTCAGCGCAAGCTTACCTCCAGGATTTTCTTGATGATCCAACAGAAGAATTTCATGCAGGAGCGTTGATTTTGATGGCTGATCTTGAAAGAATGAACGGCAATACCGGTGCCGTTGCTGATTATATCAGTCAAGCCATTGAACAATCCGCAAATGAACCTGAAAAAGATAAATATTCCATTCTTCTGGCTGAACATTATATCCACACTGGTCAATACAATGATGCCCGGGAAATAGCCGAGTCCGTCTATGAAAGATACCCGGAACGTTCCGATTTAAAGAACAAGGCAGAGGAAATATTGGGATACCTGCACACCGTCGTTTCCGACGAACAATAACCTTGTAAACGTCAGCCTTAAGTCTTAATATTTCCGCCGAAAAGTGGGTTCCTGGCCCACTTTTCGTTTGTTTAGACATGGAAGAATTAAGACATAAAATAGAACAAGTACTCCCCGACGGAGTATTGTTGATGGATCTTACAGATGATCCCCATAAGGGTATGGTGCGCTGTTTTGTGGACAGCGAAGAAACCGTCTCTTTGGATGTGACCACTGCAATAGCGAAATCAATCCAGGATGCAGGTATTCTGGATGAATATTATCCCGATGGTGCAGCACTGGAGGTTACTTCCATTGGCGTTACTGAACCATTAATGCGTCCTTTCCAGTACAAAAAAAATGTCGGCCGGAAATTGAATTTAACATTCGATAAAAACGGCTACAGGAAATATACAGAAGCAGAGCTGGTTGGTTTTAACGATGATATTCTGTACCTGAAAAATAAAAATAAAGGCCAATTTCAGTTAGCATTGGAAAATATTTTACAAGCAAAAGTAATCGTTCAATTCAATTGATACGGAGGAATCTTGATTAATCGAGAACTGATAGAAGTTTTTTCAGAAATAGCACGTGAAAAGAATGTGGAGCGCTCGGAACTGGGCAGTATCCTGGAGCAATTATTCATGTATATTATTGAAAAAGAGCGGGGCGATAATACCAACTGCAGCGTAATCGTCAATATTGATAAGGGTGAGATTGAGATATATGCTGAAAAGGAAATCGTTGACGATGTGGAAGACCCTGTCCTGGAAATATTACTGGAAGATGCCAATAAGGCTATGCCTGGAGAAAGTTTCGAAGTGGGTGATGTATTTGTGGAAGTGATTGACCCCACCATCTTTGGCAGGCGCATGATCAATACCGCTAAACAGTTTTTCAGCCAAAGACTGCAGGACGTTGAAAAGCATTACATATATGAGGATTATTCCCAGCGCATAGGGGAAATTGTTATTGGTATTGTACACCAAGTCCAGCGCGATAATGTATTTATCAACATTGAACAGGCAGAATTGCGTCTCCCGAAAAAGGAGCAAATCCAGTCTGAACGCTACCGCCGGGGGGATACAATCCGCACAGTCGTCAAATCAGTGGAAGTCAATCCCCGCGGTCCCGAAATTATTGTATCGCGCAGTGATAACCATTTTCTCTATAAAATGTTCGAAATGGAAGTCCCGGAGATTGATGATGGAATTATCGAAATATTGGCTATCGCCCGCCATCCCGGTGAACGTTCAAAGATCATTGTAAAATCTCAAGACAGACGTATTGATCCTGTGGGTGCCTGTGTGGGTATGCGCGGCAGCAGAATTCAGGCCATTGTCAGAGAATTGAATAATGAAAAAATTGATATTATCAATCACAGTGAACAACCTGAAATACTTATCTCCAGGGCATTATCACCGGCAAAACCAATAGACCTTTATATTGATGATGAACGCAAATATTGTGTGACATTATTCAATGATGATGAACTCGAATTTGCAATTGGACGTGGAGGTGTTAATATTAACCTTGCTTCAAGAGTTACAGGTTTCAGAATAGATGCATTTGGTAAAAAACAGTATGAACGACAGCAAGAAGATCAGGCAACAGCTTTAGCGGATGTACCTGATTTTCCGAAAGATCTGGTAAAAACACTTGCAGAAAACAATATCGAAACTGTTTCAAATTTATTGAATGCAGATGAAGAAAATTTGCTGGCTATTGATGCTGTCAATGATAAAAACCTGGAACAGTGTTATCTTGTTGTACAAAGTTTTATTGAACGCGTGGAAGAAGAAGAGAAAGAAGAAAAGATTGAACTGGAAAAGATTCTGGAAGAGGTTGCAGCAACAGATGAATCAGCAACGGAAGATAATGCTAGCGAGGAAATAGAGGAAATCCAGAAAGTTGAACCACAGGATACTAATAAAGCAGCTGAAGTCACGGAAGAAGGTGTTGATGAGGCTGAAGAACCTGTAAAGGAAGATGAAGCAACAGTTGATGAAAACGTCCAAAATGAACAATTAGAAGAAGAAGTTGCTGCAGAAAAAGAGGAAGTAGAAGAGGCTTGATAAATGGCAATACGGTCTAAAAGAATCTTTCAAATCGCTAAGGAATTAAATATTTCTCATACAGAAATATTGAATTTCCTGAAGGATAAAGGTATTGTAGTAACGAGCCATATGTCTCCAGTTGACGTGGATGCCATGTCATTGATTGAGGCTGAATTCGCCAAAGATAAGGAGAATGTCGCCCGTTACCGTAAGGAACAGGTGCGTAGGGAAATTCATCTTACACGGATTGTTGAACAAGAGAAAGCAACGAAAAAGCTGGATCTCTTATCGCTAGAAGAACAAAGAAAACTGGAAGAAGATGAAAAATTAGATGCTGAAGAAGAAGCAAAGCGCAAGCAGGAAGAAGAAAAACGAAAAAAGCAGGAAGAAGAAAAGACAACCAAAGTAGCAAAACAGAAGGCCGTTAAGCCAAAAAAACAACGTTTGCGGAAAATCGATATTTCTGAAATCGAATCTCAAATTGGACAGACATCCCGTTCCAAGAAAAAGGCTCCCATAAAAAAGGAAGAAAAAGTACAAAAAAGTGTTAAGGATGCTGTACGCCAAACACTGTCTAAAATTGATACTAAATCGAAGAAAAAGCAGTATAAAAAGGAGAAGCCAGCTGTAGAAGAGGAAGTCGAAGAAACCCTGCAAACTGTTCGCGTTGCAGAATTCTCAAATGTAGAAGAATTGAGCAAAATTTTTGAAGTCAATGCCAGTGAAATTATCCAGGAATGCCTTGGCTTAGGTAAACTGGTGACCATCAACCAAAGGATGGATTGGGATGTCATTGAACTTTTGGCAGAATCCTACGGTTATACAGCTGAAAAGATCACCGATATTGGCGAAGAGTTATTTACACTCGAGGAATCAGAAGAAGATTTAGAAAAGGCTACCCACCGTCCGCCAGTTGTAACCATCATGGGTCACGTTGACCATGGTAAAACATCCATCCTGGATTATATCCGTAAGACGAATGTTGTAGCGGGAGAATCCGGCGGAATTACACAGCATATTGGAGCCTATAAGGTGCATCTTGAAGATGACAAGGAAATCACATTTTTGGATACACCCGGCCACGAAGCATTTACTGCCATGCGTGCCCGTGGTGCACAGGTAACAGATATTGTTGTGGTTGTTGTGGCAGCCAATGACGGCGTTATGCCCCAAACAATTGAAGCGATAGACCACGCTAAAGCAGCTGAAGTTCCCATCATCGTCGCCATCAACAAGATGGATCTGCCTGAAGCCGACGCCGAACGTGTAAAACGGGAATTATCTGACCACGAAGTTTTGGTGGAAGATTGGGGCGGTAAAGTCCAGGCCGTACCCGTTTCAGCGAAAACAGGAGAAGGAATTGAAGAAATAATGAATTCTATCCTTTTGGAAGCTGAAGTACTTGAACTTAAAGCCAACCCTGAAACTCACGCAAGGGGTACTGTGATCGATTCAAAATTGGATAAAGGACACGGTGCAATCGCATCAGTACTGATCCAAAAAGGCACATTAAACGTAGGTGATCCGTTCATATGCAGCAATTTTTCCGGTAAAGTACGGGCAATGATGAATGAACGCGGGCAGCGCGTGGAAACAGCCGGGCCGTCTGAAGCAGTCCAAGTCCTCGGGTTTGATAAAGTTCCCCAGGCAGCGGATATCTTTGCTGTATTTGAAAATGAAAAAGATTTAAAACGTATCGCTTCAGAGCGCCAACGCATGAAGCGGGAAATCGAGCAAAAGAAAGTAGCTACCCAATCACTCGATGCCATGTCAGCGTTCATTAAGGACGGCTCAATCAAAACATTGCCCTTGGTCATTAAAGGCGACGTGGATGGTTCAATCGAAGCACTGGCGGAAACACTGGAGAAAATTGAACACGCAGAAGTAGGTGTGCAGGTCATACACAAAGCTGTCGGAATGGTTACAGAATCAGACGTCCTTTTAGCTGCGGCTTCCAACGCTGTTGTGATTGGCTTCCACGTGCAAATCAGTTCCAATGCAAAACTCCTGGCCAACCAGGAAGGCGTTGAAATTCGATCCTATACAGTCATTTATAATGCTGTTGAAGATATTAAACTGGCCCTTGAGGGATTACTGGAACCGGAGAAAATAGAAAATATATTGGGCCGTGCGTCGGTATTAGAATTATTCAAAATCCCCAAAATTGGTTTTATTGCCGGGAGCAAAGTAGAGGAAGGATTAATTAAGCGAGGTGAAAAAGCCCGTGTGGTACGTGAAGAAGAAGTCATTCATGAAGGAAATGTAAGTTCTCTCAAACGATTTAAGGATGACGTGAAGGAAGTGAAAGAAGGCATGGAATGTGGAATTGGAGTGGATGAATTTTCAAAATTTGTAGAGGGAGATGAAATTGTGGTATACGAAATCCAGCAAATAAAGCGGACACTTGAAACAGCTTGACAAACGAAAAGCCTTATAAACGCACTGAGCGCGTCAGCCTGCAGATCCAGCAGATCCTTGGCGAAATAACAACGAAACACATCGATATTTCCCACTTGGGGTTCATAACATTTACTCGTGTTGAAATTTCACCGGACTTGCGGCACAGTAAAGTATTTTATAGTGTATTGAATGAAAATATGTCTGTGGATGATATCAATATTGAATTGAACAATTTGGCGAAAGCGTTTCGTAAATATTTGGGGCATGAAATTCGCTTGAAAAATATCCCTGATTTAAAGTTTTTCCAGGATAAAAGCATCAAGCATGAGGAACATATGCAGTCAATATTTAAAAAATTAAATACTGATAAATCATGATATTGAATGTCTATAAACCAAAAGGGTGGACGTCCTTTGACGTAGTCAAAAAATTGAGAAGCATATTAAAAGAAAAGAAAGTAGGCCATGCAGGAACATTGGACCCGTTTGCTGAAGGCGTTCTAATTTTAGGTACAGGTGTAGATACCAAACAGTTAACAACAATTTCTGGTTCACATAAAGTATATGAAGCAACATTAATGCTCGGTTCCAAAACAAATACTCTCGATAAAGATGGACGTATCATCGTAGAAAAGGAAATTCCAAAGCTCAAAGATTCAGAAATTGAATCTGTGTTAAAATCTTTTGTTGGTGAACAGCTCCAAACTCCGCCCATGTATTCAGCAAAAAAAGTCAATGGGCAGCAATTATATAAACTGGCACGAAAGAATATAGAAGTTGAACGCGAACCCGTTTTGATCAATATCTTTGAAATAGAATTAATTGATTATCAAGCACCCCAAATGTCATTCAGGGTACAATGCTCAAAGGGGACTTATATTCGGGTATTAGGCAGTGATATTGCTGAAAAGCTCGGCACCGTGGGACACTTAATAGCCTTGAAACGGACCAAGGTTGGCGATTACGAACTCGATGATTCCATGCAAATGAAACAGTTGGAAAAAGATGGACATTATAACTTCGCTTGAAATAATTAAAAGCACCAAAAAGTCCATCCTTACGATTGGTTCGTTCGATGGTTTGCACAGGGGACATCAGGAAATCGTTAAGAAAGTGGTGTCTCAAGCGCAAATGGAACAGCTCAAGTCTGTAGTGATTACCTTTGACCCCCATCCCCGCCATATCCTGGATAAAAACAGCAAGTTACCCCTGTTAATTTCCCTAGATAAAAAATTTTTATTGCTGGAAAGTTTACATGTAGACACTGTGTTGGTGATTCCCTTTACTGAAGAATTTTCCACAATCCCTGCACAGGAGTTTATGGAAAAAATCGTAATGAAACATTTTGACCCTCAACACATTGTAATTGGCCATGATCACCATTTTGGATATAAGCGGAAAGGTTCACCACAATTTTTATCACATTACAGCAAGGACAAAGATTTTACATGTGAAGTGGTTGAAGCGGTGGTGGATGATGCTGTAGTCATTTCCAGTTCGCATATTCGCCAATTAATCCAGGAAGGCTTTGTACGCCGGGCGTCATTCAAACTGGGCTGGATGTATGGTTTTAAAGCCAATGTTATCCATGGTGCAGGCAGGGGTAAGGATTTATCCTTTCCCACGGCAAATTTCGTTGCCATTGAGGAAAACCAGCTTTTTCCAAAAAATGGAGTCTATTTTTGCAGGGGAAGGATTAATAGTAATTCACTGTATGGAATGTGTAATTTAGGAATACGCCCAACGTTCGATGAAAATGATTTTGTTGCTGAAATTCACTTTTTTACTGAAGACATAAATAATTTATATAAACAGGAAATAGAGATCGAATTTCTCGAACGAATCCGAGATGAACAAAAATT
>Ga0208896_1000115_pt1 | contig 43559 bp, 39 predicted proteins | sample ETNtaG_27_FD_185778 | JGI IMG/M metagenome (GOLD analysis project Ga0208896, IMG submission 185778) | Marine microbial and viral communities from oxygen minimum zone, Eastern Pacific Ocean - ETNP201406SV63 (SPAdes) (version 2) | ecosystem: Environmental > Aquatic > Marine > Oceanic ... | reverse complement strand
AAGGAACAAACGGCATGCCGCAGCTGCCCAAGCCGGAACCGGTTGATTTGGTAAAAATTGAAAAGAAAAATCTTCCTGATGCACTACGGGTTGCCATCCGGGGCATCGGCGGCCAGGGCAATCTATTTTTTGGCAAAGTTCTCTCCGAGGTTGCCTTAAGGACGCCGTACGCCGATAGCCACATTGTGAAAGGGGACACGCTGGGGATGGCTCAATTGGGCGGATCCGTTATTTCTACCTTCAGCTGTGGGGACGTCACTTCACCGGTATTGGTGCCGAATTCAGCAGATGTATTGGTGGTCATGGAAATGAGCGAAGTGCTAAGGCCGGGGTTTTTGGAGCTGTTGAAACCTGGCGGTACAATCATACTGAATGAATTCACTGTATTGCCGGCAACTGCTGAAAAGGATGATTATCCATCTGAAAAAGTGATAGTTAAAGCACTTAAAAACTATAAGGTACTCCAGATTGACGCTAATGGTCTGGCTATGGAATTAGGAGATGAAATTGGCAGAACAGCGAATGTAGTAGTCCTGGGATTGTTATCGGTAATAGCACCATTCAGTCAGATCCCGGACGAGATCTGGCAAAATGCCATTCACTCTTTATCACCCAATGATCATTGGAAAGCGGTAAATATTGCCGCATATAATAAGGGTAGAGATTCTGTGGGCGTGTTATGAAAAAGAACCTCTGCAGCATATCCTTTACCATTAATGGCAAACTTTGTGAAAGAACAATTCCGGCTTCCTATCTGCTTATCGATCTGATCAGGGACGAGTTGAGGCTGAAGGGCACCAAGCCAGGGTGCCTGGAGGGGGAGTGTGGTTCCTGTTCCGTACTGGTGGATGGTGCCGTGATCAATTCCTGCCTGTACCTGGCCCTGAACGTTGATGGTAAATCAGTTACCACAGTTGAAGGACTTTCCGGCGGGGAACAATCTCTTGATGCTGTTCAACAATCTATGGTGGAACATGGTGCGGTACAGTGCGGCTACTGTACCTCCGGCATGGTAATGGCGATCAAGTCGTTTCAAGATCAGTGCCACAAAGATAATCACAAACCTGATCGGGAAGAGATTAAAAAAGGCCTGGAAGGTAATATCTGCCGCTGCACAGGATACGTAAAAATAATTGATGCCGTAGAGTCACTGTTTTGAATACGAAAAAGAATATGAACATTATTGGTAAACGCATCCCAAAGCTTGACGCAGGCGACAGGGTTGCCGGCAAATCAATTTACGGTACAGAAATTGAGCTTCCGGGCATGCTTCATGGAGCCATTCTCCGCTCCAGGTTTCCTTCTGCAATCATAGAATCTATTGACGTATCGAAAGCAAGAGCACTGCTTGGAGTCGAATGTGTAATCACTGCCGATGATGTGGACGTAACCAACTTGAGCTATCGCAAGGATCATCCCGTATTGAAAAAAGGTGAAGTGAATTGCATTCGCGATGAAATAGCAGCAGTGGCGGCGGTGTCGAAAGATGTTGCGGAAAAAGCATTGGAATTAATCGAGGTAAACTATATTGAAAGAGCAGGCATCTTTGATCCCATTAAGGCATTAAAAAACGACGCTCCCCAGATTAACAAATTCAGCAAAGGGGAAAACGGCAATAAAAATATTTCTGAGTCTTTTCATTATGAGCATGGCGATCTGGAAGCGGAAAAAAAGAAAAGCGTCTGCATTGTTTCCAGGCAATACGTTTTGCCGAAGGTTTCTCATGCCTGCATGGCTGCAAGCAACGTTACGGCAGATTACTCTCCTGTAGATGGTCAGCTGACGTTGCATAGTTCGACACAGGTGCCCTTTCTTTACCAGAGAGAAATGTCCCAGGTTCTCAAAATGGATCCTTCGAAAATACGGGTTGTCCAGCCCATCATTGGCGGCGGGTTTGGAAGCAAGCTTGATCTCCATCCTTTCGAACCCATCTGTGCGCTGCTCTCTATTAAAACCGGGAAACCGGTCCAGATCCTATATAGCAGAGAAGAAGAATTCTTGTACTCCGCCATTCGGCAATCCATGGTCATTGATTTGAACACCGGCGCGGATGAAAATGGAAAATTCACCTTTCGGGAAGTAAAGATCATGAAGGACAATGGAGCATATACTTCCTGGGGAGCACGGTCATCCTTTGTGATGATGCAGACCTTTTCATCCCTATATCAGACGCCTGCTTGCGTGTATGATGCCGATGCGGTGTATACCAATAACGTTTTTGCTGGGTCATTCAGGGGTTTTGGAAATCCCCAGGCCACCTTTGCGTTAGAGCGAAATATAGACCTGATGGCCCATGAGCTGGGCATGGATAGAGCCGAGATCCGTTTGATAAATGCCAATTTCCCCGGAGAAGTCACCGGGCAGGGTTTGGAATATCATTCATGCGGCCACAAACAGGCTTTGGAAGTTGTTGTAAAAAACAGCGGCTACCCTGAAAATAAAAATGGTGAGCGATATAAACGGGGGTTCGGTTTCGCTTCCATGCTTCATGTAGGCGGCGGCGCAAAAATTTATCCGTCTGACGGCTGTGGCACGACGCTTAAAATGGATCCCTATGGTTTTTTGACCATCATCACCGGGTCCAGTGAAATAGGACAGGGGTCGGAAACAGTCTTGGCCATGATGGCGGCGGAAGAACTGGGCATTGGTTTAGATAGAATAAAGGTCATCAACACGGATACGAGTGTAAAACCCTGGGACGTAGGCGTCCATGCTTCCAGGACCAGTTTTGTTGCTGGTAATTCTCTTTTAGGTGCGCTGGAGATTTTAAAGGAAAAATTGTCTGCCAGAGCTGCCCAACTGCTCAATACGACCCCGGACGACCTGGTGTTTCAAGCAGGCGAGATCAGGTCCGGCAAAGCTGAGGGTGCTTTCAAGATTGATAAAATAGTGAGGGAACTGCATTTTAAACCGCCCCATGAGTTATGTGAAGTGTCTTATTTTTATGAACCATCCAGTGAATTTCAAGATAAGGATTATAAAGGAAACGTCTCCGGATGTTATGCCTTCGCCGCCCAGGCCGTGGAAGTTGAGGTGGACACGTTGACCGGCAAGGTGGACGTGTTGAATGTGCATGTGGGACAGGATGTGGGCAAAGTGTTGAATCCGTTAGGGCTTGAAGGACAGATCGAGGGCGGTGTTGTCATGGGTATGGGTTATGCCTTGAGTGAAGAAATGATCTTTGAGGATGGTTATTTACGCAATCCAACATTTCATGATTATAAGGTGCCCACTGCAAGGGACATCCCGGGAATCAGCTTTTATCCTGTGGAGACCAACGAGGAAACGGGTCCTTTCGGCGCTAAAGGCGTGGCGGAAGCTCCCTTGGTGCCCACCCCCGCCGCCATTGCCAACGCAGTGTCAAATATTTTGGATGTGGAAATAAACTCTCTTCCGGTCACCCCGGAAAAAGTGCTAAAAGCCATTTGTGACAAAGAGAAGGGTCAGGGTTAGATCATGGATTTTTATACGGTCAGCCCACACACAACGGCAGAGCTTTTGGAAACGATCAAACAGAACCAGGAAAACCATTTCCGATTCGGTGCCGGGTACACGGACCTGATCCCGGAATTGCAAATGCAAAAACAGGATGATTTAACCGTCATTAACCTGGCGAAGCTAAAAGATAAAGATTTCACGTCAATCAGTGATTCAAAAGAAGGTAGCAGAATAGGCGCATTGGCCACGATGACGGATGTGCTGTCCAATGAATCTCTCCAGGGGTTTCCTGCATTGATTGAAGCAGTAGAAAGCCTGGCATCTGTGCAGATCAGGTCGGTGGCCACTGTGGGCGGAAACATATGCACCGCCTCGCCGGCAGGCGACGTGTCTTGTGCGTTGGTTGCGCTGGATGCCGCCTGTGAAATCCTGGATATGGGCGGAAAAATCAGAACCGTACCCATTGCCGAATTTTTTACCGGTGTAAAAACGACAGTTCTGAAAAAAGATGAAATATTAAGAAACGTGTTGATTCCTGGTTTTACGCCTTCAGAAAGAACCGTGTCCGGCTTCATTAAAATCGGCAATAGAAATTCCATGGAAATTGCCCTGGCTTCCTTTGCCTATCATATCACGGCAGATAAAGATGGGGTCATTACCTCTGCAGGCGCAGCGGTGGGTTCCATGGCGGAAACGATCCGCTATACAGCATCCGCCAGTGAATTTTTGTTGGGAAAGAACGTAGATCAGCTAACAAAAGCTGACAGTGAAAAATTCGCAGATCTTGTTTTGGAATACACCAATCCCATAACGGATTTCCGGGCCTCGGCCTGGTACCGCCGCAAGGTATTGTGGAATATCAGTAAAAGTATTTTTTAGTATATATCTGCAAAACACTTATTTATAATTTACCGTTTTGGCGTTTGCCACCAATATCGGTTTACTTGACTACGTCCTCCGAAAAAAAGTCCCGTCCTCCTAATCCAGGGGACTCTTCCCATTGCCTTATCCAGCCCGCGACGCGCTTTTTGCCGTAGGCATCTTCCCAGGCGGAAATGATGGCGCCCACCGGTATATCGATGAAAGTGCCGTGGTATGTCAAATACTCCATAAACTGGCGGTTTTTTGCATCATAGGGATGAAACAGCGAATTTTCCCGGCCATTGAATTCCAGAGGCTCCACGTGATGTTTTATGCACAGATCTGCGTTGAATGCGGGAGTCGCCCTGACCCATCGTTCCATGAGATAAAACTCAACAAAGGCGTGATACACAAAAAGGTTGTTACCTAAAAATTCTATGAATTGCTTTGTGGCCAGGTGATTCCGCACGTCGGCAAATCCCACTCTTGTGGGGATTCCCGCTGCACGGCCAACAGCACAGAGAAGCGACGCTTTACCAATACAAAAGGCCCGTTTTTTTTGCAGTACGTTACTGGCTCGGTAGTGTTCCGGGAGAAAGAAAGGAAGATACGGATCGTACCAAACACCATCGCGAACAGCATAATAGAGACTGACGGCTTTTGTAATGGGGTCGTCGCCCACATCCTGCAATAGGGCATTTGAATAATCGATTATGCGGTCGTTATCACTGTCGATAATGGATGTGGGAGCAAGGTATTCTTTCATAAGGGAATTTAAACTATCTTTTATAAGCAAAAACCCCACGGATGTGGGGTTTTTACTTAAGTCCCATCACTTTGGGTGGGAAATGGATAATAACAGATGATATTTCCTGCTGATGATCGGCAACTATACTGTTGGCAATCCCTCCAGCGCTTTTAAGCTGTCAGACACTTCTTCATCGGTCAATGCATGATCTTCCAGCGTACCACTTAAGAATTGGGTATAAGCAGCCATATCAAAGTAACCGTGTCCTGAAAGGTTAAAGAGTATAACCTTTTCCTCGCCGGCCTCACGGGCTTCATTTGCATGTTTCACAGCTCCATGTACAGCATGGCTGGATTCCGGCGCAGGAATAATGCCCTCTGTTTTCGCAAACGTAATTGCAGATTCAAAGCAGTCTACCTGGCCATACGCTTCTGCTTCTATAAGACCGTCTTTAACCAGCTGGCATAAGAGCGGCGCGTCGCCGTGGTATCTCAGTCCGCCGGCGTGGATGGGCGCAGGTACGAATTGATGCCCCAGTGTAAACATGGGTGACAGCGGTGTTAACTGAGCAGTATCACCAAAATCGTAGCGAAACTCACCTTTGGTCAATGTGGGGCAGGAGGCAGGCTCCGTGGCAATAAAACGGATATCCTTGCCGTTGATCTTGTCCCTCATAAAGGGGAATGCTAAGCCGGCATAATTGGATCCGCCGCCACAACAACCAATGATAATATCCGGCGAATCACCGGCGATCTCCATCTGTTTTATGGCTTCCTGGCCAACGACAGTCTGGTGGAGCAGAACATGGTTTAGGACTGAACCAAGTGAATAACGGGTATCGTCCCTAGTGGCTGCGTCTTCCACTGCTTCAGAGATAGCAATGCCAAGGCTTCCTGGTGTATCAGGAGTCTTTTCCAGGACTGTCCTTCCGGCATTGGTATCCGTAGAGGGACTAGCAACAATTTCAGCGCCAAATGTTTCCATAAAAGCTTTCCGATATGGTTTCTGCTCAAAACTGATGCGTACCATATAAACCTTACATTCAAGGCCGAACATCTGGGCGGCATAAGCAAGCGAGCTGCCCCATTGGCCGGCTCCGGTCTCCGTCGACAGCCGTTTTACCCCTTCTTCCTTATTATAAAAGGCTTGAGCAACAGCAGTGTTTGGCTTATGACTTCCCGGTGGACTTACACCTTCATATTTGTAATAGATTTTTGCAGGTGTATTAAGCGCTTTTTCCAAACCGGTTGCGCGAATCAAGGGCGAAGGCCTCCAGATCTGTAAAGCTTCCAATACTGGTTCAGGGATATCAACGAATCTGTCCTGACAGACTTCCTGCATAATCAATCCCATTGGAAAAAGGGGAGCTAAATCATCGGGCCCAATAGGCTGGCCCGTTCCGGGATGCAGAATGGGTGGCGGCTGGTTGGGCATGTCGGCGGCAATATTATACCATTGCTTTGGAATGTCCTGTTCAGATAATACGATTTTCTTTTGCATCATTTTGTTTTCCTTTTATAGTTATTAGGTTTGATTTCCGCTGAAAACTAGCCCATAAACGAACCGACAGTATAACATATGATACTGACGTTCAGTCTATATTAGGAAATTCAGACATTGCAATCCAATATACAAGCTTTTATTGAAATTTTTTGTATTATCAATATCATATAGCATTTTTATTATTCTCAAACCCCTACTAGTTTCTTTGCGAATGATTTGTGTGTAAACTAAATTTAATTATCAAATTGGATTAGTATATTTCTAAATGCAAATGCCATAACATTATTTATGCTTTAATTGTAATCTGAAGAAAGAAAAACCCATATGTCTCAAAAATTGTTTGAAACTATAAGTCTACATTCCAATGAAAATCCACTTGGTCCTTCTCCCATGGCTTTGGAAGCAATTAAAAAATACAGTCAAGATGTCCATTGCTATGGAAGCTGGAAACCGCAAACGTTGAAAGAAAAACTTGCCTCAAAATATCAAGTATCCCCTAATAATATCGCAGTTTCAGCAGGCTCATACGAACTTATAAATCTTATTATACATTTTTTGGTAAACCGGGATGAAGAAATTCTTACCTTTGATAATACGTTTATGGCATACAGTTATAACGCAAAGCGAAACGGAAGAAAGTGTGTGATTTCAAATATGTCCGGGCTTGAATGTGATTTGGAGGATCTTATTCCCCTGTGCGGGAAGAATACAAAGGCGATATTTTTTGCCAATCCGAATAATCCCACAGGTACTATTGTTACACATGATTCATTAAGGAATCTCCTGGAAACTATACCAAGTAACGTATTGGTAGTTGCGGATGAAGCATACTATGAATATGTCACTAATGAATCATATCCAGATTCAGTACAGCTTCTTAAAGAATTTCCTAACTTGATCATTCTACGCACCTTTTCTAAAATATATGGTTTGGCAGGTGCTCGAGTAGGATATGGAATCGCGAGTGAAAGTTTAGTGGAAACAATGGAAGAAAAACGACTGTTGCGCTCGATCAACATATTAGGAAAGAAAGCCGCTGAAGCTGCTCTGGATGATGTGGAGTATATTCGCCGTTCAGTTAGTCAAAATTCAAGAGGGAAGGAATATCTATTAAAAGAATTAAGACAGCTAGGTTTTGCTGTGAATGATTCTCAAGCTAATTTTCTTTATTTACCTTTTCATGATAATAACCAGAAAAACAGCGTGTACCAAACATTAGCAAAAGAAGGACTAATGGTTTGTGATTTGGAAATATTCGGGCAAAATAATTCCCTGCGAATCACTATTAGTTTAAACGAAATAAACCAACGTATCATTGATTGCCTTACTCAAATAAAAAAATAAATACTTCCCATTTACTTACCCTAAATCAAAACAGTTTGTTTGCATAATACGTATGTGAACTACATTCAATTATTGAGTATCGGCGCTCAAGCACTTGGTATAAAAAATGTGTTGGTTAAAACGGGGAAGTATAGAAAAGAGCTATTGGAAAAATCAGATATCGTGCCGGACGCAATTATCGATTCAATTGCAGAACTAGAGATTCTCCTGTAAATACCTTTTCATTTAATTCATCATCCACATACCCCATCATAACTGAATGGCCGTTGACCGTCAGTTGGTCTTTATTGATTTCAAATGCAGTCAGGTGGAGTCCCTGATCACCCACAGAAAGTACAGCTGTATTTTCTGGAATTATATAGAGGTGATTCGACTCTTTGATCTGGTTCCAGTCAAAATCCACGATATAATCCGCATTTTTAGTCCCGATGGTTAAGTCTGGCTTTTTGCTCGTCATGGGCGCACCGGTGTATAATGGGAATATCGCCTGCAAAACCACCCAGGCAGTACTGGTAGGTTCAAGGTCAACGTAAAACTTACCATCATCAAAAAGGTCCAGTTTGCGCTGCACATCGTTAGCATTGACCAATAAGTTGTAATGAGATAAGCGCAACCCTTTACCACCCGAAATAAATATCAGCGCTTCATCATCCAAATGTGATTTATATGTTGGTTCAAAGGAGTCTGGCTGGCCTTTTGTAAGTTTAGAAATGGGCCCTGCTTCAATTACTAGATCAGCATCGATTATATGATCTATACCTTGAACATGATCTTCTGCTAAAATAACGGAAGCGCCTACAGTCCATACACCAAAAATGAGCAATTCTGTAAAAGGAAAATCTTGTGGATGTACCCATACCCGTTCCTTGGGTTTAAGCCCTTTACTGACCAGCCAATTGGCGATCTGCTGGACCTTGGAATAGAAATCCATGTTTGTCATTTCCAAGTCAGCATAGATCATTTTGCCGTGGTGCTTAACATTTTGTCCCTCAACCAGTCCCCGCAAATTGGGGTAGGGCGTCATGTATTCGATGGGTTCAACATTCCTCAGGCATTGCGCCTGATAGATTCTATCTTTAAGGGATTTGGACAATTCTATTCAGGTTTGATCTTGCGGATGATCTCGAATTTATCCGTCGTGCGGGTATACTGGTTACCGGCCAAACGGCCGATGGGGCGCAGTTTTTCAATATTGATATATCCATCCTTATACACATCATCATCGATATGGAACAACACAATAGTACCAATGATCACAAATCCACCTCCGGGACCTTCATTCCCGACAGGGACGATCTGATTCAATGTACATTCATAGCTGATTTTTGCTTCCGCTACACGGGGTGGTGCAATTTCCTGACATGGTTCTGGAGTTAATCCCGAAACGTCAAATTCATTCACGTCCGGCTCGAAGTCTGTAGCTGTGGCTACCATTTGTTCAGCAAAATCTTCCGAAACAATGTTGAGGGCAAATTCTTCAGTGTCGCGTATGTTGTTTAGCGTATCCTTTGTTTTACCATCGTAGCCGCGCCGGCCGGGGCAGAACATTATGGATGGCGGGTTGGAACATATGCCATTGAAATAGGAAAAGGGAGCCAGATTTTCCAAGCCATCTTTTGATATTGTGGATACGAATGCGATGGGTCGCGGAACGATAGAGCCGATCATCAACTTGTATGTTTCCTGTAAGGAAAGTTCCTTGGGATCCAGGATCATTTTTCGCTCCAAGAAGATGGGTAATTGTCATCATCCACATCCATGGCATCGGTTGTTATATTCAATAGTTTAAAAGTATCCACCATGACAGCATATTCAAGTGTTTCTTTCGCACCGATGGATTCTTCGATCTTTCCCGGTTGGGGTCCATGGGGCAGTCCGCCGGGATGGCTTCCGAGTGGTAATCAAATATACGGTGCACAAAATTTCAGATGATCAGTTTGGGAGCCTGGAAGACCTGATGGACTCTGAGAATTTTCATTAGAGGTCAGTTTATTTACCTCATCAATACTCATTTCTCGCTGAACTACATCAATAGGTTTTCCTGGAATACAATTGGCCAGATTTTTTATATATGAAGGGACTAAAGGCATAGATTGAATTTACGATTGATGCGGTCTAAACTCCGAGCCATGAAAATTGAAGGACCATTGGTAAAAGGCACATTTGTTGAGCGACCTAACCGGTTCATAACTCATATCAGAGTGAATGGCGATGTTGTTGTCAGCCATTTACTGGATCCAGGCCGTCTAAAAGAATTATTGGTCCCAAGGGCTGTAGTTTGGCTGCGTCCGGCACCAGAGAATACAACTAGAAAAACCCAATACTCTACTGTTTTGGTTGAGAAAAAAGGAGTCTTGGTTTCTTTAGATACAACATTACCCAATCAGTTTTTACGAAAAGAATTTGACTCTATTCCGGCCTTCATAGGATGGAGTCAACTCAAGTCAGAATATAAGCTTGGGAACCATCGCATTGATTTTTTATTAAAAGACGATCAAGGAAATAAAGTATTTGCAGAAGTTAAATCAGTGACTTATGTATCCAACGGAATTGCACAGTTTCCAGATGCTGTTACAATCAGGGGAAAACGCCATGTTGAACTGTTAGCCTCTTTAAGCAATAAAGGTGAAAGAACTATGATTTTATTTATATGCCAGCGGCCGGACGCAAATGTGTTCCAGCCTATGTGGGATCGGGACCCTGATTTTTCCAAAGCTTTGGTTAGTGCAAAACAGGCAAACGTTGATATAAAATGCCTTACCACCAATGTATCTCTAAAGGAAATGACGTTTTGCAGGGAAATTCCAGTAAATTTGACCCCTCCCAATGAACGGTAAATTATTCCTGTTATTATCCTGTGGTTTACTTGCGGCCTGGCAGTGTGCAGCCATTGCACCGCCCAGCGGCGGCCCGAAAGATACAACACCACCTGAATTGATCTCTGCTGATCCTCCCAGCGAAACTGTACGTTTATTGGATCAAACAATTGAACTTCATTTTTCTGAATATATGGGTGAACAAAGTTTTATCAAGGGCATTCGATTTTCACCTTTTCTTGAAGGTGAACATCATGTTTCATTCAAAGGAGACAGAGTTTTCATCACGTTCCCAGAAGGTGTAAAAAATGAAATGACCGTCGTTATGACACTTAGCAGGGATATAAAAGATGAACATGGCGTAGAGATGGCAAAAGCTGTGCAATTAGCCTATAGTACGGGGGATGAGATCGATCATGGAGTCATTCGTGGAAAAGTATATGGTGAAAGCGTTTCAGCTGTTTATTTATTCCATGATGATCACGGTGACTCGCTGTTATTAGGACGCCCCAATTATATTGCAGAAACCGAAGATGATGGTTCATTTGAATTCAATTTCCTTGCTTCAGGGAAATATAAAATTCTAACTGTGGAACGGGGTGTGACCGGTCTGCAATTGGACCCCAAGCGTATGTCGTACGGTTTACCATTTTTTTCAGGAATAGAATTGGATTCTATTTACACTGGTGTGCGTATGCGCCTTTTCAAGGAAGAAGAACCGCTACGCTTATTAAGCGGTGAATGGAAAGATTGGAATTGGGGTAAGCTTCATTTTAATAATGAATTTGTGGAGGGGATGGCTATTCAAGGTTTAAATATTGGAGGCCAGGAAATGGAGTGGTTTGGTCACCCTGATGATGAAAAAGCAATCATTGTAACCGTATCTGATACGATCCAAAGAGAGAAAGAAAAAATCAGCTTTGAGAAAATTGTAATGGATCATTCAGTTTTGTTGGATTCGTCAGGGGTAAATGTATCTATCCCGGCTGCAGGTGATACAAATTATTTGACCTTGGTTACACCTGCCTCTAAATTAGCTGTTACTCCTGACCAGTCCGGCCCACCGGTTGAATTGGTTTTTTCAAGGCCTTTGGGAGACCGATTATTAACTAATCTCAAAATAGATCTAATGATTGATGACACCACAATGGTCGATTATAAATACATGATTCTTTCACCCATGAAGATTGCAGTTATACCACAAAACGGTTGGGAACCCAAGCAATCGTACCAACTCAAATTATTCAGGCATGAAACCTCAAGCATAAAAGAAACATTTAAAGATTCTGTTATAACTATTAAGATTGAAACAACACGTCCCCAGGGATATGGAGGATTTTCAGGATCAGTCAAAGGATATGATTCAGGGAATTTGATTACACATATAAAAAGTGTTGAAAACAACGAATGGAATTTTAAGAGTGTTGTAAATTCGGAACGTCGTTTTGAGTATAATAACATACCGGAAAGCTCATATATTTTCTTTGTCTTCGATGACAGGGATCAAAATACCGAATATTCCCACGGTAGTGCATTTCCCTTTGAACCTAGTGAATGGTTTTACGTTTTGCCGGATACCATAGAAATCCGGGCTAACTGGGATATTGAATATCAACCTATTTTAATGGATAAATAAATAATGTATTGTGTAATCATGGCCGGCGGCAGCGGAACCCGTTTTTGGCCCATGAGCAGGCAGGCGCAGCCAAAACAATTGTTAAAGATTATTGGCGATCAGACTATGCTGCAGATTACAGTTGACCGCTTAAGTAAATGCAAAAAAACTGAAGCTGTTTACATATCCACACGCAAGGATTTAAACACTGTAATTAAGAAAGAAATTAAAGGCGTTCTGCCAAAAAATATCATTGCTGAACCCAGCGGTAAAAACACCGCTCCTTGCATTGGTTTATCCGCTTTGCATATTTCTAAAATTGATAATGAAGCGGTCATGGGCATTTTCCCGGCAGATCATTTAATTGTAGGTCACCGTGCTTTTGAAAAAGCATTGAACCATGCCTCAAAAGTGGCTGTAGAAAGGGAAGCACTTGTTACGATAGGCATTCAGCCAACGTTTCCTTCAACGGCTTACGGCTATATCCAATACGACCCCGATAAAAAAGTGGATAAACTGGATGCCTATCCCGTCCGCACATTTGCAGAAAAACCCCATTTGAATACAGCAAAGCGATTTATTAAAAGCAAAGATTTCCTATGGAATGCAGGCATTTTCATATGGAAAATAGATGTATTTCTAGAAGAATTGGGCCAGCACATGCCTGAATTGAGTGAACAATTGCAAAAGATAAGAAAACGAATTAAATCCAGGAAGTCTTTTGCAGATATATGGACAGAAATCGTTCCTGAGTCCATCGATTATGGACTCTTGGAAAAAACAAAAAATATATATGTTATTAAGTCTGATTTTCGATGGAATGACTTGGGGTCCTGGAATGCTGTTTATGATGTACTGCCCAAGCGAAAAGATGGTAACCTCGTTAAGGGCGGCGGAGTTGTAATTGATGGCAATAATAATTTTATACAAAATAATGACCATTTTACAGCTGTAGTAGGTTTGGACAATGTAGTGGTCATATCTACGGAGGATGCAACATTAGTGGTTAATAAAGACAATGTTGAAGATGTTCGTAAAGCAGTAGATTTTTTAATTGAAAAAGAGCGCCAGGATTTATTGTGAACGTAACCCCGGATAAATTGATGAACATGTTTGAAGATCTTGCTGAAAAAATGGACATTAATATTGTTCAGGATAAAGGCAATTTCAATGGCGGGGCATGTACCATTGATAATGAAAGTTATATTGTGGTTAATAAATCAAAACCAATTGAACAACGTTTGAAAATATTAGCTAATGCATTTAAAAAAGAAAACTTAACAGACACATACCTTATACCTGCATTACGATCCTATATTGACAAAGTAACAAACGGTTAATTCACTCATAGAAAAACTTGATTTGCTGTCTCCAGGTCAGTACACTTGGACTCTTTTTTCAATGGGAATGCGGAAAGAATCATCAATGACACAATTTTAAACCGAGGAAAAACTCATGAAACAATACGCAACAGCTGATATTCGAAACTTTGCATTGGTTGGACATGGTGCCAGCGGTAAAACGTGCTTGAGTGAAGCGATGCTTTACTGCAATGGCCAAATTAACCGTTTGGGTACGATTGATGCCGGTAATACTGCATCCGATTATCATCCCGGTGAACAGCAAAGGCAAATTTCAATCCACGCTACACCCATGGTTACCGAATGGAATGAAAAGAAATTCAACCTGATTGATACTCCCGGCTATTCTGATTTTATTGGTGAAGCATTAAGTTCATTAGCTGTGGTTGACATGGCAGTCGTTGTTGTCAGCGCTGTCAATGGTGTTGAGGTTGGGACAGAACAGGTTTGGGATCATGCAACAAGGAATGAAATACCTAAAATAATTGTAATTAACGGCTTGGATCGCGAACATGTCAATTTCGACCAGGTTCTTAATCAATGCAAAGAAAGATTTGGCCACAATGTTTTTCCAATGCAGTTGCCTGTTACTCACGGCCCTGGTTTTAGTAAAGTTGTTGATGTTTTGCGCAGTGAACTGATTGAATACAATACAGATGGTTCTGGAAAATTCACCGAATCTGAACTGTCAGAGGATTTTCAGCTGCAAGTGGATGAACTGCATCAAAGTTTAATTGAGTATGTTGCTGAATCAGATGATACCCTTCTGGAGAAATTTTTCGAGCAAGGTAATTTGAGTGAAGAAGAAATGCGTGATGGTATTCATGCTGCAGTTCAGAACCAGACATTTATCCCGTTGTTCTGCACATCATCAACTTCAAATATTGGTGTGGCAAGGTTAATGGACTTTATCTCCAAGTTTGGATCTTCGCCTGTAGACAGGGCCAAGATCACTGCTTTGGATGCCAGAAGCGGCGAAGAAAAGACAGTTGACTTGGCCAGCAGTGATCCTGTAGTATTTGTATATAAATCAATTTCAGAGGGACATGTAGGTGAATTATCTTTTTTCAGAGTGTATTCCGGCCGGGTAAGCACTGGCGTTGATCTGTATAATACATCCAGAAGTCAAAATGAGCGATTTGGCCAATTATTCATCATGAATGGAAAAGATCGGAGCAATATAGGTGAATTGGCTGCCGGGGATCTCGGTGCAGTTGTGAAACTCAAAGATACCCATAGCGGAAATACTCTTTGTGGTTCATTTTTAAGAGTAATGCTTAAGGAGGTATCCTATCCAAAACCGAATATTCATGCAGCAATCGAAATTCATTCAAAAGGGGATGAAGAAAAAGTGGCGGTTGGCTTGTCCACTCTGCATGAAGAGGATCCAACATTTATTTATAAAGTAGATCCAGAAATAAAACAGACCATTATTTCAGGACAAGGTGAACTGCACTTGCAAGTGATTCATGATAGATTGAAACGGCGTTTCAATGTAGATATCCATTTAAAAGAACCAAAAATTCCATATCGCGAAACAATTCAAGGCAATGGACAATCAAAATACCGTCATAAAAAACAAAGTGGTGGTGCAGGTCAGTTTGCTGAAGTCTGGATGCGCATTGAACCCAAACAGCGAGGTGAAGGTGTGGAATTTTCTAATTCACTTGTGGGGCAGAATGTAGACCGTGTATTTGTTCCATCGGTTGAAAAGGGTGTGAATTCTGCATGTATGGAAGGTGTGTTGGCAGGATACAGAGTTGTCGATTTAAAAGTAGACTTTTATGATGGAAAACAACACCCTGTGGATTCAAAGGATATTGCGTTCCAAATTGCCGGTAAACATGCCTTTCGGGAAGCATTTATGCAGGCACAACCAAGTTTGCTTGAACCAATCATAAATATAGAAGTGAAGGTCCCGGAAGATCATATGGGCGACGTTATGGGAGATATTTCCGGACGTCGCGGTAAGATCATGGGTATGGATTCAGAAGGCTCTTTACAGGTCATCAAGGCACAAGTTCCCCAAGGGCTTTTATATAACTATTCCATAACTCTGCGATCATTAACAGGCGGCAGGGCATTACACACTGAGGAATTCAGCCATTATGAGCAAATGCCGAAGGATATAGAAAGAAAGGTAATTGCTAAGTCACAAAAAGATGAAGAGTAATGGGAGCTGGTTAGTGGTAGCTGGTAGATTGGTAATTGGTGGAGTGATTCGTCGATTCATCCATCCATCCATCCATTCCATTGTCCTATGACCATACATCAGTTACCATTCACCATTTTCCATGGATAGATTATGGTCGCCTTGGAGGATGGATTATATCCGTTCGGAAAAAGAAAAGGGGTGTATCTTTTGTGATAAACCTGAACTAAACGATGACAGGGAAACGCTCATTCTTTATCGGGGAGAACATACATTTGTGCTCATGAATATTTATCCTTATAACAATGGACACTTAATGGTCGCTCCATATGCACATGTTGATAATTCCAATGATTTGGACACTGTAGAACGCAATGAAATCATGTCTTTAGCAGATTCAGCCATGGTTATTCTTAAAGGAACAATGAATGCAGAGGGGTTTAATTTTGGAGCAAATATCGGTAAGTCTGGAGGAGCAGGAATTGAAGAGCATATCCATTACCATATTGTACCTCGCTGGCAGGGTGATACCAATTTCATGCCGGTTGTAGGCCATACAAAGGTGCAGGTGGAAGGGTTGCAAGAAACGTACGATATCCTAAAACCGCATTTCGATTCACTCTAAATGGATCTTTTTACACATTCCTGGTTGCCCTATTTCTATTTATATGGATTAGGAGCTGTATTCTTTTTTTCAGGAGTTTATTTAGTTTGGAAAACAAAATCCCTGGATATGGATAAACCCCACCATCGGAAATGGATGAAAATTTTGTTTTTGGGTTACGGCTGGTTCATGGCTATTCATGCCATTTTAACTTTTCTAGCGTTGAAATAAAAAAATGGAAACTTTCCATAATATAGGCACAACGACCGACTGGGTTGTGATGATCGTTTATTTTATCGTAATTATGCTGTTTGGGAGTTATTTTGGCCGCTATACAAAAAGTACCTCTGATTTCTTTTTTGGAGGCCGTCGGTTTAGTTGGTGGTTGATAACAATGTCCATAGTCGCAACGGGAGTGGGCAGCCATAGTTTTGTAAAATATTCAGCCAAAGGATTTGAGCATGGTATCAGTTCATCCATGACCTACTTAAATGACTGGTTTTTTGTTCCGTTTTTCATGTTTGGCTGGCTGCCGATCATTGTGTACTCAAAAGTACGTTCCATTCCGGAATATTTTGAAAAGCGGTTCAGCCCCTCGGCACGGTTTCTAGCTACAATCCTTTTATTACTATATATGATTGGATATATCGGTATTGGGTTTTTAACATTAGGTAAAGCTGTTATTCCGATGCTGCCGGAAGCGTTCAATATAATGGGTATGACCCTGGATATTACTTTGATGCGCGCCATTGTTGTTATCGCAATAATTACGGGGATTTACATTACCTTTGGTGGACAGACTGCAGTTATCTTTACCGATTTGCTGCAGGGTTTTATTCTCTTATTTGCAGGGTTTATGCTGTTTGCTATAGGTATTTCATATTTAGGTGGCTTCACCGTTTTTTGGGATTTATTACCAACAACATGGAAATTGCCGCTGGCGGATTTTAATCAACCTTCGAGTTTTAATTTTGTAGGTATTTTTTGGCAAGATGCTGTGGCTGGGTCTATAGGTTTTCTTTTTATGAATCAAGGTTTGCTTATGCGTTTTATGGCTTGTAAAAGTGTAAATGAAGGACGCAAAGCTGCTGCGGTTAATATCATGTTTGTTTTACCTCTTTCAGCAGTTGTGGTTGGCTGTGCTGGTTGGCTTGGAAAAGCTATTTCTGTAGTCTCACCTGATATTATCAGCCCCAACACATCCCCAGATGAAATATTTGTCGTTGTAGCAAGTATTATAACCAGTCCCGGAGTTTTTGGATTTGTGATGGCTGCTTTAACAGCTGCTTTAATGTCAACTGTAGATACTTTGATAAACGCTACCGCAGCTATTTGTGTGAATGATATTTATCGGCCAATTGCTTCTTTTTTAAACGTTTCCCACAAAAGTGAAATTGAAAAAGAACACAAAGAACTTTATATAGCCCGCCTCGCTTCAATTGGTATCACAGCTCTAGGAGTGGTGGCTGTCTTGGCATTTAAAAATTTTCCAACAGTCTATGAAGCTCATGGATATTTTCATTCCACGTTAACACCACCATTGGTCGTGGCTATCTTTATGGGTGTTTTTTGGAAACGATTTACACCAGCAGGTGTAATTACAACATTTTTAGGTGGAGTTCTCTTGATGATTATTGGTGCAAGATTTCCCGGAGTTTTTATTGCGCCATTCGATCATGGTATTGAAATGAACCCGGCAAGGCCTTATTCCTATATCCGGGCATTTTATAATACGGTTGTTTGCGTTGGTGTAGGAGTTTTTGTCACTGTAATGGGAAATTATTATAAACGCTTTGTGGAAATTTTTAATACCAGGAGATCCGGACGTACAGAAATGGTTGGTATTTCCTTGATTGCCGGGTTGGCATTTGCGTTGATATTAGTAGGGAATTTGGAGATGTCTGCTCAAGTGTTTTCTGCAGTTTTTGTCATTATTCTTGTTCCGGTTATTGTTGGTTATTTTGTTCCTTATGATGAGCAAAAAGCTATAGAAGGTCTTACTTCAGCATCTATTCAAAAAGCAAAAACAATGTTCAAAGGTTCAGCATTGAATGAGCGCATTGGCGAAAAAATTGAGGTAGTTTATAAACAAGATGATGCCTGTGAAAATCATATTCGTTTTTCAAAAAATGATATGGATAAAATGTCAGCAGATGTAGGGGATCTTGTTTATTTATCTGATAAGCGTAAATGGCTTGGCGGATTAAAATCAATTCATTCAACTTATGGTGAATCACACAACAAAGATGGCATTGTTTATATGAGCACTCGAAATATTGAATCAGGTCTTTTTGATGAAGGCAGAGTTTTAATAGCTGAAAAGGAAATGTAACTTTGAGAGCAACTCAAAGCGCAATAAATTTGCCAGCTTTTTTCAAGAAATAATTTAACAAAACGATCCGGAGTAGCTCAGTTGGTAGAGCGAGTGGCTGTTAACCACCAGGTCGGGGGTTCGAGTCCCTCCTCCGGAGCATTAAAGCCCTGATTTCTCAGGGTTTTTGTTTTTTTACAAATTATATTGTTTAACTAGTGATTCTATATACGTTTTATTTTTTAATAGTGGAGTATCAGACTCCATCTTAATGCTTGTAGCAGCGGCAGCCCAGGTAGCAGCTAAGTCAGGAGATAGTGACAGCCGCATATATACGTAGCTAGCTCCGCAAGTATCTCCCCGTCCACTCCTACCTACTATTTTTTTAGATTTGAATGGTCTTTCAATTATTTCATTGTTGGCATATACCAATATACCATCCTTATGCGTAATAATAATTTCTTTTGGTCCAAATGATGTAAGAACTCTTGCGCTAGAAATAATATCAGATTCACCAGATAAAAATTGTGCTTCTACAGCATCAGCTTTTAAGTAATGTATATTTTTTAATATTTTTTCTTTTTCTTCCCAAGTACTGTCAAAAAGAGTGCCATCATCTTTTTTATCTCTAATAAACCCTTGAAGATCAATACCTATTAATGATTGTTTTTTGCTTAATTTTAGGATTATGTCTTGATTAACCTCATCTCTAACTGAAGCATTAATCAAGAAAATTTTTGAATTAATATCATCAAATTGATTGAAAGAAAATGAACCTGCTGATTTATACATAATAAGTGTACGAGTATCCCAATCATTTGTAGGATAAATTAATTTTATGTGTGTTGAATTAGGTGTATACGTTGGAAAAACATCTACACCTAGATTCTCAAGATTTTCTACAACATGACTATGATCTTTATTTAATCGAGTTATTGCAGCTGTTTTTGCACCAAGAGCAACTGCTGCGTGTGCTCCATAATTAAAACCCCCTCCATCAACTTGTTTAGTCTCAGAAGGAGTAACAATTGTGTCATTAGTATAGTTACCAATTAACGTTATATCATATTGCATATATTTAATCCATAATCAGGTCAGGAAGCCACATGACTAGTTCAGGAAAACAGGTTATCAAGAATAATGTGATTACATTTGCTATTAAGAAAGGAATAGCTCCTCGAAAAATCGTATTTATACCTAATCCAGAAACAATGGCGCAGACATTTAAACAATTACCTACAGGTGGCGTACAGGCTCCTACAGCCAAACCCGCGACCAATACGACGCCAAACAACACCGGAGAAACGCCTGCCTCAATTATACCTGGTAAAAGAACAGGTGTTAGGAGCAAAATCGCAGGACTGACATCAATAAAAGTTCCAGAGACAAGAATTAAAATAATAACTAAAAACATCATAATAGTAGGTGGCAGCCCCATATTAATAACAGAGTTTGCTATTATTTCTGGAATATGTTCATAGGCAAGTATCCATATAAACACTTTAGAAAATGCTATTATGATCATGATTTTAGCACTCATCATAACAGATGAACGAACTGCATCAATAAATGAACTAATTGTGAGCTCTTTGATTATTAGAAAGCCAATTACTAAAGCATAAAGCACACCCATGGCGGCAGACTCGGTGGCCGTAGTAATTCCTAGGACTACAATGCCAACAATAAAGATTGGCATAATAAGAATATATACTGATTTCAAGGTTTCAGAGAAAAATTCCTTAAGCGTAAATCGTTTATCTTCCTTAGGGTAATTGTTTTGTCTTGAGATCCATAAAGTAATGAGCAACTGTAGTACACCTACTATAATACCCGGAATAACACCACCTAAAAACATCCTACCTACAGATACTTGAGCCGTAACAGCAAAAAGAACCATGGGGATACTAGGAGGAATAATCATCCCCATAGTGGAAGATGCAACAGTGAGTCCTGCTGAAAATTTTTCAGGATATCCTCTTTTGTTCATTTCTGGAATTAGAATCGAGCCAATAGATGCTGTATCAGATGTAGAAGAACCAGAGATACCCCCAAATAGCATGCTGGAGGCAACATTCACTAAACCTAATCCTCCGCGAAAGCGACCGACAATGATCAAACAATAATTAATCAAACGTGAAGTAATGCCACTTTTATTCATCACTTGTCCCATAAAAATAAAAAGTGGGAGCGCAATCAAAGCATATGAATCCATTCCCGCAAAGAGCCGCTGCGGTAAAACCTGAATGAGATCAGGTTGAAATACAAAAAAATAAACTAGGGTCGATAGTCCCAAGGAATAGGCAATTGGAACACCAATAAAAAGAAATATGGCTAGGCTGAATAAAAGTAAAAACAAATTAACTGATAAGGTTATTTATTTATTAGAGGTTCAGAGGAATGAGGTAATTTATCTCCCTCGTTAATACGTAAGACCGTGATGACTGAATTCACGCAGAAAATCAATGCAATTCCACAGCCTATAGGAATACTAAGTAGCGCCACTGAACGAGGCAGTCCAGTCATAGGCATTTTATATCCTCCAGTTATTTCTATCCATTGAAAACAATACCAGAAGATTACAGCATTAATTATGGCTAGTAAAAAGAGTTGAATAAGTTGCAGTGTTTTAGAAAATCTTTTTGGCAACTTTTCAGTATAAAATGTTATTGAAATATGTTCGCCTTTAGCGATAGCCAATGATGCGCCAATAGCAGTCGAATATATAAATAAAATTATAACTATTTCGTTGGCGCCTGTTATTGATGTATTAAAAAAATACCTCAAAACTACAAGTATTACCGTTATACCAAATACAGCAAACAAACATAAAGATATTATGTCTTCTATTATTCGCATAAATATAGGAGCAAATTTTTTCATAATTTAATTTTGCTTAATCTTACAATTAATTTGTAATCATTTATTATTTTGAAGCAGCTATGCGAGCTTCATCAATCTCCTCGAAACTGAAAGTTCCTTGATCAACAAAATATTGATATACAGGCACAACTGCTTTACGAAAAGGTTCTAGATCATCATATGTTAGATAATTTACTTCAAGATGTTGGGTCAGCTTTTCAATGAATTCAGATTCTTCTTTGCGATTTAATTTATCGCTCATCGCAATGGTCTCTCTAGCCGTATTATCAAAAATCAATTGTAAATCATTGGGTAAGCTTTCATACCATTTAAGATTTACCATAAAAGGATCTGGGCCAGTGGCGTAGTTGGAGATAGTTAAATAATCAGAGACTTCATAAATTTTAAAATCCCAGATATTTGATGGAGCATTATCTTGGCCATCCACTACTCCAGTTTGAAGAGCATGATATACTTCAATAAATGGTAGCTCCTGCGGATTTGCTTTAAAAGCAAGCGCAGTCTGAACATAAACCTCTTGCATTGGAACACGCATTTTCAGACCTTTAAGATCATTCGGATGCTGAATTGGCTTTACGTTATTCGTATGTGCACGAAATCCCTGTGAAATACCTGTTGCTGGGATGTGAAAGCCTCTAACTCTAGCCCCAATATTGATTTTTTGCATAAAAGGACTATTTACCAACTGTAGTGCCTGATCCCAGCCATCTACAAGAAATGGAAGTGTTATAAGATTAAATTTAGGATTAGCATCAGCGAAGAATCCGCCTCGTGTACCCTGTAGGACTCCAGTTGCAACAAGGTCCATCAATTCCCTCTCATTACCCAGGACACCACTAAAAAATAATTCAACCTTAATTCTGCCGTTTGTTTTTGTCTCAAGCTGATTTTTGAAAAAAAGCATGGACTGACTCCTAATTGAACTCTCTGGTTGTTCATTAGCATATTTAAAAAAGTATTCTTTTTCATTTTTTGAACAAGAAATCAATAAAAATAAAAGAATTAAAACTATGTTTTTAATATTGAGCATTTTATTTGATATATTAGATAAAGAATAAATTTTCAATTATGAAAATAATTCTTTAAATAAAGTTAATGACGAATGAAATCCATCCTCAAAATCACCATTAGTTGGTCGATAAACACTTTCAAGAGACATTGCTCCTTGATAATTAATCTCTTTTAATTTTTTAGCGATTTGTGATAGATGTGGGGCCATTTGCCCCGTACCAAGTGTTACGCATTCAATACTGGCCTGATGAATAGAAACAATCACATCTTTCATGTGGACGTGCCCTAAATATCCTCCTGCCATTGAATCAAAAGCATCTACACTCGGGTCCTCTCCGCAATAAAGCGCATTGGCAGGATCCCACAATATTTTTAAGTGATCAGTACCAAGATCATCAATCAACTTGCGACCTAGGAAGCATGAAGTGATCATAGCATTGTTCCCTGTCTCGACAATAAGAATGATATTTTCATTTTTTGCTAATTCTACTACGGGGCCCATTAATTCAACTAGTTTTTCCCAAGCTCCAGCACTCACATTCCATTTTTCAGCTCCATACTTTCCGAAAAGGACCATTTCTTTTTGAAAACTCATTATTCTAACCAGTGGGGCATTGAACTGCTGTGCCATTTCAATGCAGAGCTTTAATTTATCCATATGATGAATATAATTATTGTCACCCACTGATACATCATGGACACCTAGACCGGCAAAATTATGGCGTGAGATAGAAGAAACTTCCATCTCAAATTGGTCTATAAGTTGTTTAGTTTTCTCAAGCTCATTAGCGTTCAAATCACCAACCTCTTTATCACCAATAAATTGTAATTCTGCTTGGTTTAACCCATTGTCATGCATCACTCTCAATGCATGCTCCAAGTCTCTACTGATCCCATCAGTTATCACACCTAGTTTTGCCATTATATTGCTCCGTATTTAATCATTAAATAGTTTGTTAACTTTTTAAATTATTTTTATTACCATTCAACTTTGGTCCCAGAAATTTTCTCTAATAATTTTACTATTGACCAATTATCCTCATCAGGGTACATAGAAATACCTGCCTGAAATAGTTCATAGGCAGCACCCGCAGTGAAAAGTGGAACTCCATTATTTTTTGCCATACCTAGGCTAATGCCTAGATCCTTATACATAGTGGAAATGTGACTACCCGTGTCTTTGAATTTCCGATCCATTATTAGAGAAGCACAATTCTTGAATAGAGGACTACCCACGCCACTGGAACTAAACACATCGTATAAAATCTGTCCTTTAATACCTGCTTTTGAGCCCAAAACTAATGCCTCAAAAATTGATGTAAAAGTTGCTCCAATAAAGGCCTGCAAAGAGGCCTTAACGGTCTGCCCCTCACCTATATTCTCTCCAACATGAAAAATATTGCTGGAAACGGCTTCTAGTATTCTAGTACAATTCTCGAAATCACTTTTTTTCGCAGCAGTCATGAGAGTCAGTGTACCATTATGTGCGCCATCCATTCCCCCTGATACAGGACTGTCTAGCATAGCTACACCATTAGAGCTTGCAATAGAATATACTTCCACAGCTTCTTCAGGGGTTATGGTTGCTGTTAAAATTATAGTACCTCGATCTTTTAGGCCTGTTACTAGATCAGAGACTACTGATTTAACCTGTTTACCATTCATAACCATAACAAATACCGCATCGCTTTCATTGCCAACCTGCACTGTATTAGTCGCTGCTGTTCCACCATTCTCGATAAGTTCTTTTAGTCTTTTTTCAACTAAGTCAAATCCTATGACAGAAAAACCAGACTTGATTAGATTATTGGCAATCCCCATACCCATATTTCCTAATCCGATAACTCCAATTTTTTTCATTCAATTACCTTTTTTTTATTTTATATCATTTACTCAAGATAGAGCGTAATATTTTTGGTGAGATGTCATCATTATTATATGAGCCTTCAAGCCTGCCCATTTTTAAAATGAAGAAAACATCTCCCACATCATATGCATGATCAATAATATGTGAAATAAGAATAATATTTATCCCTTTTTCCTTAAGCATAACTAACTGATTTAGAACATTAGTAGACTCTTTGACTCCCAGCGCAGATGTGGGTTCATCAAGAATTAGCACTTTTGCTCCAAAATAAAGTGACCTTGCTATTGCTAGACATTGTCTCTGTCCTCCAGATAATGTTCCAGCTGGTCTCTCTATATCATCAATAGTAATGCCAAACTTTGCCAGCTCTTTTTGTGTTGTCCCAGTAGCAAAATTTTTATCAATAAACTTAAAATATTTATTTTTTATTGGTTCTTTACCGAGAAAAAAATTGCGGTAAATACTTAGCATTGGTATAATTGCTAGATTTTGATAAACAGTGGAAATACCTGCATTTAATGCCTGCTTAGGTGTACTAAAATTCACTTTATCACCGTTAATTAAATAGTCACCTTTATCTGCACTGATAACACCAGACATAATATTTACTAGTGTTGATTTTCCTGCACCATTATCACCTAGAATACAATGAATTTTACCTGGTGTAGTTGATAAAGAAACATCATTGAGAGCGGTCACGCTTCCAAAAGATTTATAGATATTTGTTAATTGAAGATTTCCGTTATTAGGCTGTAACATATCTTTTTCGAAATATTCCATTAATTAATACAGCAATTATCAGCATTATTCCCATAAATACCTGAAACCAATCTGCATCAGCACCTGCAAAAATTATTCCCTGGCGAACCATACCAAAAATTAGAGCTCCAATCATAGTGCCAATAATTGAGCCATATCCACCAGTTAATAAGGTGCCGCCCATCACGGTCGCAATAATGGCGATAAATTCTTTTTGTTCACCTCTTAGAACATCAGCGCCACCATAAGTGGTTGTTTGTGTCATGGCAATAAACCATGCACAAAAAGAAGTAAGAATAAATAGAGATATTTTTACTTTATTTATGGGAACCCCCATTAGCGCAGCGGTCTCTTTTGAGGCTCCGGTAGCAAAAATCCAATTACCTATTTGTGTTTTATTAAGAAAAACAAACGCAACTACTCCTATCACAAGCCACCAGAGAATCGATATGGGGAATGTTGTTCCTCCGATCTTTGCCTCATTATTAAATAAAAGGTTCATTAAATTGTATCCACTAGCAGTCTCTAGGCCTCCTATTTGAGTTCGACCAGTCATTATTTTAGAAATTCCAATTGTAATACCGCGTATAATAAAAAGAGATCCAAGAGTAATAATAAATGATGGTAAGCCAGTTTTCACTACAATCAGCCCGTTCAAGAATCCAAGTACTAATACTATTAATAGTGTTAGCAATGCAGCTACGGGCATTGAGATATCTGTATATATAGTTAATAAGGTCATGGACATGCTAGAAAAGCCAATCATTGAGCCTATTGATAAATCAAATTCACCACTAATCATCAATAACGTAACACCAATGGATAGTATGCCAATTTCAGATGCTACCTGTAAATAAGATTTTGTGCCAGAAAGCGACAAGAAAGCATTGTGGCCAAAAATGGAGAAAAAGATCCATACAAAAATTAACCCAGCCAACGCTCCGCTCTCGGGCCTCATGAATAATTTTTTTAAATATTCTATCTCGTACCTCTTTTACTAAGCTCTAAAATTTGATTGGCATTCTCTTTTGTGATAAAACTGGGGCCAGTTTGAAGTTCAGAAAATGCTGGTGTATTTTTATTAGTTAAATATAGATAAAGAAAAATAACTGGTAAATAACCTTGCAAATATTGCTGCTGATCTAGAGCGAAAACAACTTCTTCATTTAAGATACCATCGATTATTTCCGGAGTAAAATCAAAGGTAGCCATTTTTATATTTCCATTCTGATTTATCTCTCTCATTAATTTTAACATTGGCAGTGCGCCCAGCGGACCTAATGTTAAGATTGCATCTGTGTCAGGGTAAGTGTTTAAGTAGGAACGTACCAATTCTTTTGTTTCTGAAGGATCCGTTGCGTCAATTGGAATTGTTGTAACATCAATACCATTTTGATTCAATAAATACTCGAAGCCTTGTTGACGATGATCTAGGCTAATATTTCCTACCTCATGATTGATGCATACCGCCTTTTTAATATTGTATTTTAATAAACCCTCACCCGCTTTCACACCGGCCTCAAATTCGCTCTGCCCGACATAGGTTAGAATGTCTAATTCTTTCATTATATCTTGACCAGAATTAATAGCAATTACTGGTATATTTTTATCTATAGCATTGCCAATGCTGTTCTTTAGTGCTCCAATATCTGGTACTGAAACGATCAGCCCATCAGGCAGAGTGGCTGTTACGGCGTCTATCATTTGTGCCATAGTGACCATGTCAAAGCTAGTTGGCGCTTGGTAAATTAAATTTACACCGAGATGCTCTGCGGCATCTTCAGCACCGTTCTTTACTGTTGACCAGAAAGGATCTGACGCCTGACCATGGCTCACCATGTTAATAGTGTATGTCCGATCTTTATTGACATTAGAGTCATTAGACTTAGAGCATGCTGAAACAAGAATACAAATAGTCAAAAATAGAGTTTTTAATATTTTCATGATTTATCCAAACTAGTAATTTTATAATTGTATTGGTTTATTTTTTGTTAATGATTTTTTAGCAGCTATGCCAACCTCTAATGTTTTCAGAGCGTCATTTATAGTAGAGTATGAAGCCTTTTCACCTCTAATTGTATTAATAAAATTCTGCATTTCTATTTTATATGAATTAGCATATCTATCAATAAAAAAGTTTTTTGGATTGGCTGATGAAAAACCATTATTTGTTCCTTTGTTTATAGTGTGTAGTGGTTGGTTTCCTGCCTGTAGATTTCCATTAGATCCTAAAACTTCAATGCGTTGATCATACCCATATACAGCTTTTCTTGAGTTATTTATGCTTGCGATAGCGCCATTACTAAGCTTTAGATTAATAATAGCAGTGTCAATATCTCCAGAGGAACCAATATTTTGGTCTATCATGCACTTGCCTTTTGCATAAATTTCTACTATTTCTGCATTCGTTAAATATCTGATCATATCAAAGTCATGAATGGTCATGTCCAAAAATAATCCTCCCGAATCTTTAATATACTCAATTGTAGGGGGAGAGGGGTCTCTTGAAGTGATAGTTATCTGGTAGATATCACCTACTGCACCATTATGAATATTGTTTTTTAGTTTTTGAAAATCAGGGTCATATCTACGATTAAACCCAATATGTAGATTCAGACCATCGTTGATCGATAATTCTTTTATAGATAAAATTTCTTCTAGGTCTAGAGAAATCGGTTTTTCGCAGAAAATATTTTTTATATTTGGGGCTAAAGTTTTTATTTGATCAGCATGGTATTTAGATGGCGAACAAATCACGACACCATCTATGTCACTTCGATTTAATAAGCTCTCAATATCTTTACCAGTTTCAGTCTCATTATTAAAGAGTTGACTATCACTTTCAATGAGAGGATCAATCACTATTGCTATTTCAACATCCCGCATACGTAAGATGTTTTCTGCGTGAATTTTACCAATTCGACCAAAACCTATTAACGCTAGTTGGATTTGACTCAACAAATGACTCTCTGTGGTAGATTTTGTTTTAAAGATTCTTGACCAGCTATGGCAACCTGGACAGCTGAGAGCATGTCTCTCGCACCTACACTAGGGTTGTTGCCTGATTGTACACATTTAAAAAAGTGATCTAATTCTGCTATATAAGAATTCTTATACCTCTCAACAAATGAATCTTTAAGGCGGGATCGTCTTGTATCGGTATTTGTAATCAATAAGCATAAATCTTCATGATCATTTTCAACTATTAATGAGCCTTTTGATCCAAATATTTCAATTCGCTGATCGTATCCATATTGTGTTTGTCTACAATTTTGTATAGAACATAAAATATTGTTTTCCAGTTCCAGTGTTATTGTTGCAGTATCAATGTCACCAATTTCTTTTAGTTTTGGCTCAATGAAAGTATCCCCACTGACATATATTTCTTTTATTTTTGATTCAGTGAGATATTGCACCATATCGAAATCATGTATTGATAGATCAAGAAGTAGGCCACCAGATGAAAACAAGAATTTCAATCTTGGTATGAATGAATCACGATTAATTATATGGATAGAATAAATTTCTCCAATACATTCATCCTCTAGTTTATTTTTCATTTCCTTAAAATTGTTATCAAACCTTCTATTTAGTCCAACCTGAAGACAAACGTTGTGATGTTCTACTATATCTATGACTTTTTTGATCTCATTTACTGTAAGTGCGATCGGTTTTTCGCAGAATATGTGTTTATTATTTTCAGCACAATTTTTTATATAGTTCGTATGAGTTGGGGTAGGAGATGTTATGATAACTGCACCAATCTCATCATCATTAAAGATTTCTTCAGGATTTGTGTAGCCATTATCTATATTCAATGATTCAAGCCAGTCTTTATCAATTGAAGGATCAGCAATGCTTTTCAATCTGACTCCTGGAAAATGATTGACAATATTTTCAGCATGCATTTTCCCAATGCGTCCTGCACCTACTAAACCCACTTGTAAATATTTTTTAGTCATTACAATTTATTTTCAATGAATATCTTTGTAGTAGAGTTGTTTCTAATTCAATAATTTATTATAATTGTATGGACAATTATCAATATTTTTATTGATTGTTGGATTCAATATCAGGAAATAAAGGAGATACCATGAGAAACAGATTAATATTAAGCCTTATTACATTTGTGCTATCAAGTCAGTTTATTGCTGCTGGTGTTGTTACTGGAAGAGTAACTGATTCTAGATCAGGTGATTTTCTCCCTGGTGCTAACGTATTTTTAGAGGCCACCAATTATGGAACATCATCAGATAGAACTGGTAGCTTCTCAATTAATGGAGTGGCTGAAGGAGACTATACACTAAGGGTCTCGTACATTGGTTATTCTGATTATACTAATTCTGTGACTGTTGGTTCAGATCCTGTTAATGAAAATGTACAGCTCAATGTTAGTTATGTTGCTATGGATGCAGTAAATGTAAGCGGTTTGGCACAGGGTCAGGCCAAGGCACTTAGTCAGCAACGATCTGCAGGTAATATAAAAAATGTAGTCTCTTCTGACATGATTGAACGATTTCCGGACCAAAATGTAGCTGATGCAATACAAAGACTACCAGCGGTTGCGCTGGAAACAGATCATGGTGAGGGTCGCTATGTTCAGATACGTGGCGCCGAAGCGCAGCTTAATACAACTACTTTGAATGGCATAAGGATTCCAAGCCCGGAAGATACTGAACGAATAGTTTCATTAGATGTTATACCTTCATTTCTTCTTGGCAGTATTGAGTTGAGCAAAGCAATTACGCCTGACATGGATGGAGATGCTATTGGTGGTTCAGTTAATTTGATTACAAAAAATGGATTTGACTACGATGGTCGCACAATAAATCTAAAAGTAGCCGGTGGACAGCGAACGATGCGGGGCAAGAATACAGGCATGGCCGCATTAAATTATGCTGATCAGTTAATGAATAACCGGCTAGGACTTATTATCTCTGGCAGCTATGAGAATAATGATATGCATACGGATAATATTGAGATGGAATGGGATGATAAAATTGAATGGGTAACGGAAGAGGTTGATGAATATGAAGTAGATGAAGATGATCCAACGGACACAACGTTTATTTATGCAACTGACGACAAAGAAGGTACAGTACTAACCGATGTTCAATTGAGAAATTATAATCTATCAAGAGAGCGCATGGGCATAACTGGGAACCTGGATTACAAACTCAATGAAAACTCAAAGCTCTACGTAAGAACCATGTGGAACAGGTACACAGATTTTGAAGAACGAGACCGGTTGCGATACAGGTTTGATAAATCAGTAGATGAAGAAGAGCCCGGATCTGGTTATGATCCTGCAGATGGAATGGCAGTGAACCTTGCCAGGATCGAGCGTGACTTAAAATCAAGAACTTCTATTTCATATATCAATAGCTATACTTTTGGCGGCGAGCATCAGTTTGGGAATATTGATATCGATTACAGCTATACTATATCCCACGCTGAAGAACTTAGAACCCCAAGCACCAATATAACATTTGTAGTGAAAGATGTAAACTGGGACTATGAGTATAGTGATGAACATTATCCTACCATGTCAAATTTCACAGATGATGATGGTGGAGCATTTGATCCTGATGATGCATCGAATTACGAACTGGATGAAATTGAGTTATTAGGTAAATATTTCCCGGATACAAAAGAACCTGATGGCAATTTAGCTACTGATGATGACAAGATAATGGCCGTAAATGTTTCAATGGACCTGTCAGTAGGTCCATTGTCAGGAAAAGTCAAGGCGGGTGTAAAAATGTCCAGCAAAGAAAAAGCGTCAGACAGAACAGGCAATGAACTGTGGGGCTGGGATGGTGATGATGACATTACAATGACAGAATTTACTAAAGACATAGATGGTAATGATTTTATGGACGGTAACTATACACATACTCTAGGTATTGATGTAGATGAAATTCATGATCATATGGAGGCTAATATAGGCGACTATGAAAGATTTCCTCTCTATGAAGATGTTTTTTTTGAAACCTGGAATGCGAAAGAAGATCTTACGGCTTTTTACGGCATGGCAGATATGCGTATGGGCAACATGAATATTATTGCGGGAGCACGTATGGAAAATGCAGCAACTGAATACACCAGCTGGGTTGGAGATATAGCAGAGATTGAGGATGAAGAGGGTACTTATGACGAATCACTAGCATTACTTGATGCGGTAACAGAAAAAGCTGATCATAGCATTGTTCTGCCGATGTTACATGTAAAATATGGAATAAATGACAATATGTTTGCGCGTGTGGCCTACACTGAATCCATGGCCAGGTCAAACTATGGTAGTCTTGTCCCATATGTATTGGCTGAAGATGAAGAAGCTGAAGCCGGGAACCCGGATCTGGTACCAGCACATTCAAAAAATATTGACCTGATGCTGGAATATTATGCCGGGCCACTTGGTATTGTTAGTTTTGGTTACTTCACAAAAGATATAGCAGACTATTTCTATGTAGGAGTATATGAAAACTACACAGTGCAGGGTAAAGAATATGAAGAGGTCAAAATGCCTACGAATGGTGAAGGTGCGACCTTAAGCGGCTGGGAGATTAACGTACAGCAGCAGCTATCTTTTCTCCCTGGTCCACTGAGCGGACTTGGTGTGTACGCGAATTATACATCAACCACGTCTGAAGCTGATTATGGCACAGATAGAGCTAAAACAACGCTGCCGGGTCAAGCAGGAAATACAGGGAATTTGAGTCTTTCTTACGAAACCAAGAAACTATCAGCAAGACTTTCCTATGCTCTATCTGATAAATATATTGTAGAAGTAGGTGGTGATGCTGATGAAGATGTTTATTATGAACCTGCGAACCGTATAGATATCTCAATGAGCTATGATCCAATGGCTAACTTGACAATATTGGCTGATTTAATGAATCTGAATAATGCTCCGTTAGGATATTTCCAGGGATCTGAATCAACACCAATACAAAGGGAACTCTATGGACCATCCTTCAGAGTTGGTCTGCAATATGATTTCTAATTAATATTGTACTAGTTAAATTGAGCGGGGGTTCTAAAAGAAAATTTATTTTCAGAGCCCCCGCTTTAATTTTATTCCACATAATTTATTATTTTTAAGGAGCACAATTGAAAATGAAAATGTATTTTAATAAAACCATCCTACTTCTTTTAATTTTTACTAATTCCTGTTCTAATGAAGACCAAAATGAAGTCCACATTAAGCATGTGTATGCTGCCATGGAGACAGATCCCGTCGAATCATCAGATGATACTGCTGATGATGCATGTATCTGGGTTCATCCGACGGATCGCTCCTTATCACTGATCATTGGTACTGATAAACATGAGACATCAGCTGGGCTAAGGGTCTACAATCTTGATGGTGCTGAAGTTTTTCAAACTGAGGCTGGAAAAATGAACAATGTGGATATTAGATATGGATTTGAGCTTGGAGATGAAACCGTTGATATTGTTACAGCAGGAGAGAGAGTATCCAATACACTGGGCGTTTTTAAAATTGATTTAGAGTCTAGAACACTGGTTGATATTGCTGCTCGGGATATAAATCTTGGTATTTCAGTATATGGTTCATGCATGTATAAGAATAGACAAACTGGCGATGTGTATGCCATAGTTAATGATAAAGAAGGTAATGTTGAGCAGTATAAGCTCTTTGATAATGGCTCCGGCCTTGTGGATGCATTACTAGTAAGAACCCTTAAATTGCCTGGTCAGCTAGAGGGGTGTGTGGCTGATGATATATTAGGACACTTATATATTGGTGAAGAAAATCATGGTATCTGGAAATATGAAGCAGATCCAAACGGATCAGACACTGGCGTACTAATTGATTCTATAGGGCCACACCTTGTCGCTGATGTTGAAGGGCTAACTATTTATTATAGTGGAGACACAACGGGCTATCTAATTGCATCTAGCCAGGGTGATAATAGTTATGCTATATACACACGAGAAGGAGAAAATGATTTTGTTGGTAGGTTCTCTATTATAGATGGTGAGGATATCGATGGTACCAGCGGCACAGATGGAATCGATGTCTGTAACATGGATCTAGGGGAAGTATTCGGTAGCGGAATATTTGTTGTTCAAGACGATTCAAATAATATTGGCAGCATGAATAGCTCTACCAGTTATAATGGTAATCAAAATTTCAAGGCTGTCCCATGGGGAAATATTGCTTTTGTTTTTAGTCCGCCGCTTGATATAAATCCCAACTGGGATTTACGCTAATAATAGTTTGATATATACTTAATATGAGAATAACTATGTCCCAGGCCTTGGTTCAATTTATGAAAAACCAATTTGTTGAACGGGATGAAATAAGAAATTCATTTTTTGCTGGTGTATGGGGAATATTTGGGCATGGAAACGTTGCTGGCATTGGACAGGCGCTGGAGCAAGATGGTGAACTAAAACATTTCTTGCCTCGGAATGAACAGGCTATGGTCCATGCTGCTGCTGCATATGCTAAGCAAAATAGAAGACTAAAAACATTTGCATGTACATCATCTATTGGTCCCGGAGCCACTAATATGATAACTGGTGCTGCGGGAGCAACAATAAATCGTTTACCAGTATTGTTATTACCTGGAGATAAGTTTAATAAACGAAACTTAAGTCCAGTATTGCAAGAACTCGAACATCCAACTAATCATGATATTACTGTAAATGATTGCCTCAAGCCTGTCAGCAAATTTTGGGCGCGTATAAACAAACCTGCACAATTGATTGATGCAGCAAATGAAGCAATGAGTGTTTTAACTGATCCAGCGCTAACTGGAGCAGTTACGCTTGCTCTACCGCAAGATATACAAGCTGAAGCATATGATTATCCAGATGATATGTTTACAGAAAAAGTTTGGGTTATCCCAAGACTATCCCCTGATGAAAAATCTCTTCAAGATGCCGCTGATCTCATTAAAAATTCTAAATCACCTATCATTATTGCAGGAGGAGGTGTTATTTACTCAAGCGCAGAAGCTGCACTGCTTGATTTTTGCAATAAAACTGGAATTCCTGTTGGAGAGACACAAGCGGGAAAAGGTTCAATAGCCTGGGATCATGCGAAATGCTTAGGTGCCATTGGTGTCACAGGAACCTCTTCAGCAAATATATTAGCTAGGAAGTCAGATTTGGTCATATGTATTGGTACAAGGCTGAGTGATTTTACTACAGCTTCGAAAACACTATTTCAAAATGTCGATGTGAAATTTTTAGGAATAAATGTTTCACCTGATGATGCCATCAAACATTCTGCCACAACTTTAATTGGCGATGCCAAGGTTTGTTTAGTGAAGCTTACTGAATTATTACAAATAGATAATTTCAAAGTGAATGAAAAATATAACAAAGAAATAGTAGCACTAAATGGTAACTGGCATAGAGAAGTAGATAGAATTTTTGCACTTAATAATGAACCTCTTATAAGTCAAGGTGAAGTTATAGGTATAGTATCAGATTTTATGAATGATGAAGATACTGTGGTTTGTGCTGCAGGAAGTCTGCCTGGAGATATGCATAAGCTTTGGCGTACTGTTAATGGCAACCAGTACCATATGGAGTATGGCTATTCTTGCATGGGCTATGAAATCGCTGGCGGTCTAGGAATCCGATTAGCTAAGGATAATGGAGATGTTATTGTAATGGTGGGTGATGGTTCATTCTTAATGCTGAACTCAGAAATAGTAACTGCTTTACAGGAAAATATTAAGATTATAATCGTTCTTATCAATAATCATGGTTTTGGTAGTATCAATGGACTTTCTATTAGCTTGGGGAGTAAAGGATTTGGAAATCTATACTGTGAGAGAGATCATCAAACAGGTGACTACAGTGGTAATAAGCTACCAATTAATTTTACTAAACTTGCAGAGTCATACGGAATAAAGGGTATCAGAGTTGAAGATAGAAACAAGTTAAAAGAGGCATTAGAAGTTGCAAGGAATAACAATTTTTCATATTTGATCGAGGTATCTGTGGATTCAGAGGTACGAGTGCCTGGTTATGAAGCTTGGTGGAATGTGCCTGTGGCTGAGGTATCTGAAATGCCATCAGTTGAAGAAGCTAGGGTTGAATATGAAAAGAGATTAAAAGATGAACGAGAATTCTGAGCATAATAAAAGCATTCGTTTTGGGGTCGCACCTATCAATTGGAATAATGATGATATTCCTGAACTGGGGTCAGACTATACAATTGAAACAATACTTTCAGAAATGAATCAGGCTGGATTTGAGGGTACAGAGCTTGGAAATAAATTTCCTAATGAAGTTTCTGAACTGTCTGAACTATTAAATACATTCAATCTTGAATTGGTATCCTCTTGGCATTCAACATATTTTTTATTGAATAATCAAAATATTGAATTAAAAAAAATAGAAGAAAAAGTGAGCTTTCTAAAAGAAGCTAATGCTGAAGTAATTAATATTGCCGAATGTTCAGGATCAGTACATAGTGATATAAATAAAAGTTTAGCTTCAAGACCAACCTTGAGTGACTCGGATTGGGAATTACTAATTGGAGCGCTAAATATGGCTGGAGATATATGTAATAATTATGGTATCCGTTTGGCCTATCATCACCATATGGGAACGTGTATCCAGAATGATGAAGAGATAAAAAAATTATTGCAATCTACTGATCCGAGTTGTGTTAATCTTTGTGTAGATACAGGTCATCTTTATTATGCAGGTATCGATCCGATGAAATTCATTGAAAATAATATGAAAAGAATAGAGCATGTCCATTTTAAAGATGTAAGAAAAGAAGAATTTAAAAAGTATGATAGTTCATCCGACTCATTTCTTAATACAGTTCTTTCTGGCATTTTTACAGTTCCAGGTGATGGCTGCATCGATTTTTCATCTATAGTTAAAATTCTTCAACAAAATCACTATAAAGGGTGGATTATTGTAGAGGCAGAACAAGATCCAGAAAAGGCAGATCCATTACATTATGCCATTAGCGCACGCAATTATTTGAATAGCATTTCAATTAACTGATCTTTATGAAAAGTAAGATGCAACAAACCTCTGATTTAGGATCTGATTGGTGGAATGATTCAAATGACCATGTAGAATTGCAGTATGCAGTTGATGAAGGTGCAGTCGGAGCAACCTCTAATCCTGTTATCACATGTGCTGCAGTAAAAAACCATCCAGAAGTATGGATGCCAGTAATTGATAATATGATTGAATCAAATTCATCTGGATCTGAAGATGATATTCTTTGGAATCTTATTGATGAGGTTGGCAAAAGAGCTGCAAGTATTTTATTACCTGTTTATGAAACGACAGATGGACAAAAAGGAAAACTCTCTCTACAAGTAAATCCAAAGTATTATAGAAACTCCGATATGATGTTCGAGCAGGGAAAATATTTAGCTTCTTTAGGCCCAAATATAGCTGTTAAATGCCCAGCTCTACCCGCAGGCATAAATACAATTGAGAGACTAACGTCAAATGGCATATGTATAAATGCTACCGTAAGCTTTACTGTTGCTCAGACTGTCCAAGTGGCTGAAGCAGTAGAGAGAGGCCTTGATGAGGCAGAAAAGAAAGGTTTAAATATTGCAAGTCTGACTCCATATGTAACCATTATGGTAGGAAGGGTTGATGATCATTTAAAGCGTGTAAGGCAAAATGAGGGCATTGATGTGGATCCTGAAGTAATAGATTGGGCTTCCATTGCTGTATTTAAAAATGCATACAAAATATTTATGAAAAGAGGATATCGTTCTAAGCTTCTAGCTGCGGCATTTAGAAATCATATGCACTGGTCTGAACTAGTTGGCGGCAATATAGTGATAAGTATGCCTTATGACTGGTGGAATAAATTTAATGCATCAGATATTGAAGTAATAAATAGGATTGATAATCCTGTTGAATCGAGGATAATTGATAAGTTATCAAATAACTTTAATGATTTTAATCGAGCCTTTGACCCAGATGGAATGTCAGTAGAAGAATTTGAATTTTATGGTGCTTCTATTCATACAATGGACACATTTTTAAGTGGTTATGATGAATTTATTCAGATCATTCGTTCTCGTATGATAAATAGATAGAGGAGATTATGGGTTTAATAACGCAATTCAGAGAAAAAGATTTTAGTCAAGGATTAAACCATTATGATGGTGTCTTTGAAAAGTCAGGGGTTTATTTTGACATTTTATTGATGGCTGAAAATGATAAAATAGAGATATGTGAATCAGAAAATGAAATAGCCATCTTAATTATTAATGGTGCAGGATATATTGAATACAATAATTCAACATTTACTTTTAATCGGAATAACTGGATCGATGATGATCCAACTGTAATCCACCTAGCGCCTAATGAACAAGCTATAATTAATTCTACTAGCGCATCAAAAGCTGCAATCATTAAAACACCAAATTCAAATACATTCAAAGGTAAAATCTATTCTCATGATGATATTGATACCGAGCACCGTGGAAAGGATCAGTTAGAGGATACGTGCTACCGGCTAGTTCGCTTGGCATTTGATAGAACGATAGCCCCACCTGAGTCTAAATTGGTTATAGGTGAAGTATTGAATTTCCCTGGGAAATGGAGTAGCTACCCGCCACATTATCACTCACAACCTGAAATATATTATTATGAATTTTCACCTGAATGGGGATACGGTCATGGCGAGTTAGGTGACGATGTACATAAAATTAAAAATGGTGATATTTTAACTATCACTGATAGCAAGGTTCATAGTCAGACGTCTGCGCCAGGCTTCCATATGTATTACTTATGGGCCATTAGGCATCCTAGTGAAAATCCATATGATGGATTTACTTACATAAAACCTTTTGAAAAATTATTGGATTGATTAATGAAACTAAATATATATAAGTACCTATTATCTTTTACTATAATTGTGACTGGATTCAATTTTGGTCAAGATATTGAATACTTTTGGTCAGGCGGATTATCCGAGAATAGTGCAACTATAGCTTTTGCTACAAGTGATGTAGCAAATGTTAAAATTCAATACAGTGAAGATTTAAGGTTTAGAAAACGAACAAAATTCTCTAAAACTGTTAATACAGATCAGGAGTTAAATTATTTTTCAAAAATTGCACTTGATGATCTTACTCCGAATACAGATTATTATTATAGATTTAGTGTAAATGGAATAATTATAAAAGATAAAGACTTAATAGGTCGATTCAGAACTTCTTCTGATCAACCATTTTCATATAAGATTACGTTAGCAACCTGTGCCACAACTGGATCTAATAATCCTGTTTTTGATAGGATTCGTGAAGAAAAATCATTGTTCTATTTGATGCTGGGTGATTTCCATTATGGGAATATAAAAGAAGATTGTGAACAAGCTTTTTTAGCACACTATAGGGCAGTGTTAGGATCAAAAAAACAATCAAAACTATATCAAAATACACCTATAGCGTATATGTGGGATGATCATGACTATGGTCCGAATAATAGCTCGGGCCAATCTCCTAATCAGTATGGTCAAATTGCATGCCAGAGTATAGCGCGGCAAGCATATCAGTCTTACGTTCCTCATTATCCGCTATCTTTTGGAGCAGTCGATACGCTGATTTCTCAGTCTTTTAATATTGGAAGATTGAGATTTATTTTATCAGACCTACGTTCCGAGAAAAAAAGACCACTTTTTATTGGTGATTGCGATAGCCAAAATTCTTTCGAATGTGAAAAAATTAGTCCAGGAAGCAATTTTGGAACTCCTGATCATTTGCAATGGTTCAAAGATCAATTACTAGATGCAAAAAATAATAATCAAGCGGTGGTCTGGCAAACTAGCTTTCCTTTTATAAGTACACCGGATCTAAGTTGGTTCAATTGTGATGTTGATAATACAATTCAAACAGACGATGGCTTTGAATGCGATGATCATGATAACTGGGGATGGTATCCTGAAGAAAGAGAAGATATCGCAAACTTTATCAAAGAAAATAATATTCCTATTTGCATTGTTAGTGGTGATGCCCATATGAGTGCTATAGATGATGGAACGAATAGTGATTATGCTACTTTAGGAGGTGCGCCTATACCTGTCTTTCATGCTGGTCCCTTAGATAGGCCACCTAGTGTAAAAGGAGGTCCCTATTCACATGGTAGGAGCGGTATAAGAGGTCAGTACGGAGTTATGAATGTATTAGATGATGGTGGAGATCAGATATGTATTACTTGGACGGTAAAAAACTATAAAGGGGAGATAGTTAAGAACGAAATAGGTGAGATTATGCAGTATTCATTTTGTTTTCAATTATAAATATTACAACAATATAAAAGAAAGAATACTTATCACAATTATTCCTGTGATGCCTTGTAATAATGTAGCGAGTGTGTGACAGCGAAGAGCAGTAGTTGTATCCATATTTGAGAATTGTGATACCACCCAAAAGTAACTATCATTTAAGTGAGATACTGTCATTGCACCGCTACCTATCGATAATACAATAAGCGACCTAGCCATGGAGCTCGTATATCCCATAGGATCAAGGAGTGGAACAATCATAGCGGCAGTAGTAATGATAGCTACCGTGGATGAGCCTAAAGCCGTTTTCAAAAAAGCAGCAATTATAAAAGGAAGAACAATACCAATATTCCACTCAATCAAGTATTGACCTATACTAGCACTAATATCTGTGGCTCTTAATATGTGACCAAATGCTCCACCGGCGCCTGTTATTAGTATTATTGATCCGCAGTTTAGAAGTCCATTTGATACCCATTCAAATCGCTCTGTAGATGATGAAACCTTAGTGTTAATTAATGTATATGTAACTCCAATCATAAGTGCTACTACGGGATGACCGATAAAAACTATTGATGATCTTATTATTCCCTCATCTAACTGTATAGAAGGATGTTCAACTATAGATTTAATACTTATAAGAATGATAGGTATAAAAATAGGAAGCAGTGCCTGATATATTGATGGGGAAGAACTCTCATTTTTATCTTCAATCTCACTCATTTCAACATTGATGTTAAACTTAGAACAATAAAACGAAGCCCACATTAAACCAACAATTGCCACAGGTATTGAAACAATAATTCCCATAATCAAAACCAAGCCTACATCGGCTCCAATGATTGCAGCAGCAGCTAGTGGCCCCGGCGTTGGAGGTATAAAAACGTGCGTAGTATATAGACCAGTTGCAAGTGCGATACTCAATACTGCAAGAGAAATACCAGTCCGTCTATTTAGAGCCTTATTTAGAGTTGAGAGTATGATAAAACCAGAATCGCAAAATACTGGAATTGAAACGATAAATCCGGTTATGCTCATTGTTATGTGGGATTTATTTTTCCCAAACAATTTCAAAAAATATTCTGCAATAGTATTTGCTCCACCACTTTTTTCCATGAAAACACCAATGATTGTTCCCAAAGCAATAACTATACCAATATTTTTTAGTGTTTGTCCAAATCCTTCAGTTAAACTATTAATAATAGTTAAAGAGTCTAAGCCTCCAAAAAAACCCATTGCTAAAGATGCGACAAGAAGTGCTAAGAAAGGATGGATCTTTAAACGCGTTGTTCCAATTATGATAAAAACTATAACTAAGACTAAATAGATCAAGTTTGTCATGACATAATCAATTTTTTTTAATAATTATTAATAACATTTAATTCATAAGCGCTTTTATAGTAGCATTTGATTTTGCCAGTCGATTACTTAACAAACGAATAATACCGCTGATGGTCCCGGCAACGATGTTGGGTATTATGTTCGAATATTTAGATACTTCTGGCATTATCAATTAGGGTAAAACTAATACAAAGTATTTAAAAAGATGAATTCTAAATTTTTACATCCAATCCAACTGTCGGCATGTATTCTGCCTAGTGCAACCTGGATTTCAGAATTGAAAAATTGATTCAAATAATGGATTTCATCATTGGGCAGTCTGTTCCAGGCCAGGTATTGATCAACTTCACCGGCAAAGACCGCGAAATTCAAAATGCAGATTAGTCGTATAATCTTCATGGGAACAAAATGAGTGTATGGGAAAGTATATAAGAACAGAATAGTTGGAAACTTCTTTTTGCTTAACCATATTCCCAAAAGGAAAAAACATGCAGCACCATTATATAATACTCATTTCGGCAGTTTTTTTGATTGCCCAAGAAAATAAAGGAGAAAATATCATGTCAGGAAAAATTCAAAAGTCTGAATTTGAATGGCAAACATGCCTAACACCTGAAGAATATAAAGTTCTTCGTGAAAAAGGTACAGAAATGGCTTTCACTGGCAAATATTATCATCATGCCGAAAAAGGAACATACGTTTGCGCTGCCTGCGGAAATGAATTATTCAGTTCAAAAACGAAGTTTGATTCCGGAAGTGGATGGCCAAGCTTCTACGAAGCGATAGATAAAAGTAAGATCAATAACAAAGAAGATCTGTCGTATAGGATGGTTCGAGTGGAGATCACCTGTGCAAAATGTGATTCACATTTAGGCCATGTGTTTGATGATGGGCCCAACCCAACCGGAAAAAGATACTGTGTCAATTCTGTTTCATTGGATTTTAATAAAAACGAATGAACTATTATAAAGGTAAAGATATCCTCATTACAGGTGCTGCCGGTGGGCTGGGGAAACTCATGGCAGAGAAAATGGGAGAACTTGGCGGGAAACTTATTTTACTGGATATTGATTCGGATGGCTTGGAATCTGTAAAAATTGAACTTTTATCCAAAAATATTCACGTTCGCACATATACATGTGATCTTTCTAATCGGCAAAATGTTTATGACGTGACCCGCCAGATTGATAGAGTGGATATATTGATTAACAATGCAGGGTTTGTAACAGGAAAATATATTTTAGATGCACCGGATGAGTTGATCGAGAGAACCTATCAAGTGAACATTCTATCGCATTTTTGGTTGGTAAAGCACTTCCTTCCCAGAATGTTGGAAAGAGATTCCGGCCATATTGTATCCATTGCATCTGCAGGAGGATTGGCAGCTACTCCACGAATGACTGATTATTGTAGTAGTAAATTCGCAGCTGTAGGATTTGATGAATCTTTGCGCTTGGAATTGAGGAAAAAACAAAGCAAGGTTCTAACCACAATCGTTTGTCCTTATGTAATTGATACAGATTTATTTGCTGGAGCGAAGTCCCGATTCAATTTTTTATTACCGATACTAAAAAAGGAATACGTGGTAAAAAGAATAATAAAAGCTGTTGCCAAAGGTAAGCGCCGTTTGATCATGCCGAGATTTGTGTATACTATTTTCCCTTTACGATTACTTCCTCCTCCAATTCAGGATTTTATATTGGATCTTCTGGGTGTAAATAGATCCATGGATGAATTTGTGGGTAGAGTTGGAAAAACGTAATTTCCACGGATAATTTTCTATAAAAACTCAGTCTACATACCAATTCCTGATAATGATACGTATACGATTAACATTCATAATTATTTTGATAGCAAATTTAATTATTGCTGACGCCACAACTCCGTACCAACTTCCTATCTACAATGTTTCCCGGGCGCTGGGTAGTATTACCATAGATGGTCAGCTCGATGATGAAGGCTGGCAAAGTACCAATATTATAGATGAATTTTACGAGGTCATGCCAGGCGAAAACATACCACCTATTGTAAAAACGGAAGCATTTGTTACCTATGATGATGAACATTTTTATGTAGCCATAAAATGTTATGATGATCCCTCAAAGATACGTGCCCGTATTGCCAAACGAGATCGCTTGTATAGTGATGATCATGCCGGATTTTCTATAGATACATATGGAGATGCAAATAGAGCAGTTTGGTTTAATGTAAATCCCTTGGGTATTCAGGAAGATGGTCAAGCTGTTGGATCTAATGAAGATGAATCATTTGATATGATTTTCTATGCAGCTGCTATTATTACAGATGAAGGTTATCAAGTTGAGATGGCTGTTCCTTTTAGCAGTTTACGTTTTCCCAATAAAGAAGAACAGACATGGCGTTTTTTAGTTTTTAGATCTCACCCGAGAGATGACTTCATGCGCAAAATGGCTTCCGGAAAATTAGATCGTAATAATCCCTGCAACCTTTGCCAATTCGGATATCTCAAAGGCATCCGTGGAATAAAATCAAACAGATCTATTGAGTTCTTACCTAGCATAGTGAGCACTCAAAGCGGGGAACTGGACAGCAATGATGTGTTTCAAAATAATGAAATAAATGCTGACTTGGCTTTGGGTATTAAAATTCCCTTGGGTCAAACAACGACCGTTGAAGTGGCTATTAACCCGGATTTCAGCCAGGTGG
>Ga0208896_1000110_pt1 | contig 44161 bp, 42 predicted proteins | sample ETNtaG_27_FD_185778 | JGI IMG/M metagenome (GOLD analysis project Ga0208896, IMG submission 185778) | Marine microbial and viral communities from oxygen minimum zone, Eastern Pacific Ocean - ETNP201406SV63 (SPAdes) (version 2) | ecosystem: Environmental > Aquatic > Marine > Oceanic ... | reverse complement strand
GTTCTTCTATGGTTGCTACTCCTTTATTCTTAAACGTCTTCTTCATGAGAGATGTCGCCATTGTCTCAAAACCTGGGACATTCCCCATTACAATATTAGGCATGGGCCATTCAATATTCTGGAAACCTGCAGGTCCAAAAGGCATCTTCATAGGCATAGCCGGATTGGAAGCTGGTGCAACTTTGGCCTCGAGCTTCTTCTTCAATAGCGTTAAGCCATAAAAAGTGAAGAAGATCCCCACTTCCATATCCATAGCTGCTGCTGTAGAAGCGAGTATAAAAGGTGGATAAGCCCAATCCAATGTTCCTTTGGAGGCTATAAGAGCCATCCTTTTTCGTTGGTTATCATTTTCGCTCATTTGTACTCCCCTCTCTGTTTTCAATTTGTGTCAAGAATACTACTCAAATCTTACGGACAAGGAAAATATAATTCCCATCTTCGGAAATACTCTCAAGAAGCTCATGCCCTGTTCGACGGGTAAACGCCTGCATATCGTTTATGGAGCCGGGATCAGTTGACACCATTTTCAACACTTGACCTGATTGCATGGCATCCATTTGTTTTTTCGTTTTTAGGATGGGCAAAGGACAATTCATTCCTTTACAATCCAACTCCTGATCAAATGCTATATCATTCATGCTATTTCCTTTTGGTTGCTTGTTGTACTAAAGTTAAAATCCCATTCTCCCGAATTAAGCTTTTCTTGCACTTCACTCATGCAATCAAGGATTTTGGTAATAAATTTATTTGCTAAAGAATAATAATAGCGGGTCCCTTCCTGGCGAAAAGTGACAATGTCCCGGTCATACATAACTTTAAGATGTTGGCTTGTCACCGGTTGAAGCAGGTTAAATTCCCGTTGGATTTGTCCAACGGTTTTTTCACCATCTTCCAGGAATTCAACAATTTTAATGCGGTCAGGATGGCCCAATGTTTTTAAAATCCGGGCAGCCATTTGAATAAACTCGGTTGAGATTGATTTTGTCATGATTTTACCTTCAAAGATTAAATTTCTTCTATATTATGATTCTAATATATAAAACTTTTACTATATTCAAAACAAGAATAAGATGAATAAAAATACCATCTCCGCTACCGCATTTATATTAATAGGTGGAAAAAGCACTAGATTTGGCTCACCAAAATGGAAGGCGAAAATCAATGGTAAGTCAGTATTAGACATCGTTTGGGATGCATGTAACTATTTTGAAAATAGGATTATCATTGGTAAAGAAAAACCAGATATATTTGATAGACCATTTATTCAAGATACCTTGAAAATCAATGCACCCATTAATGGTCTTTATACTGCATTAAATAATGCAAAGACAGATTGGATACTACTTCTATCCTGTGATTTACCCTTAATTGATTCGAAAATATTTAAAAAACTTTGGGAATCAAGAAAGGAAAATTGTGACGCTGTAATTCCCATAGCCAATGACAAAATGCAGGTTACATGTGGTTTTTACCATAAACGGATTTTGGGGAAATTGGAATCTGAAATTGAAAAAGGAAATTACAGTATTTTCAAACTGCTATATAATTTAAATTCATCCTTTGTTGATTTTGGGGAGGATGATCGTTTTTTAAATATGAATACCCCAGAAGATCATGAAGCAATTTCTGACCTTTTTATTCATTGAATTATGTAACTACATTGAAATTCAAATTTATAATACTATTTTTCTTCGCCATGTTCCAAGTATGCAATACTGTGTCTTGTAAAGGAGTGAAAAAAGATATCACAACTCCTCTAGTGGAAGAATCAGTTATTAGTATCTCACGTGACAAATATTATAATCAGCTGTATGGATTTTGGTTGGGACAATGTATCGCCAATTGGACAGGATTGGTTACTGAGATGGATAAAATAGGTAATATTGGCGAAATTAAAACAGGAGACTTTTACACTAGAGAGAATTGGGGAAAACCTGATCAACCTAGTATATGGGGACAAGGTATTCCAAGTGATTTATCACCAACAATTGATTTTGTATTTAGAGATCCAAACGAAATTTGGGGAGCAGACGATGATACAGATATAGAATATATGTACCAGCACCTTCTCCTCACAAACGAGACTAGCATTTTAACGCCACAGCAAATTCGGAATGGTTGGATAAAACATATTAAACAAGAAGAGGAAAATTTCCTATGGGTGTCTAATCAAAAAGCATTTGACCTAATGAGCCAAGGGGTTCTTCCTCCTGAAACCGGAAGTCCCAAAAACAACGAGCATTTTGAAATGATCGATGCTCAATTAACTACTGAAATATTTGGATTGTTCTCACCTGCAAGACCCGATGTAGCATTGAGTATGGCTCATCTTCCTATTCAAACTATTGCTCGAGAAGAAGCCGAATATATTGCACAGTTTTATGTTTCAATGCATTCCTTGGCTTCAATTACGGACTCTAACAAAAGCTTGAGTCAGCGATTATATTGGATGGCAAATCAGTCAAAAAAAGTTCTCCCTGACGGTTCATATGCTGCTCATATGTTTAACTACACTCAACAATTATATGAATCAGGAATTCCATGGGAACAGACGCGAGATTCAATTTATATCAGATACCAAGTCAATCAAAAAGATGGATATGATATTACCTCAAAAAAATTATATTGCAATGGCTGTTTCGCTGCGGGTATTAACTTTGCAGCAAGTTTGGTAAGTTTATTTTACGGAGAAGGAGACTTGCAGAAAACCATAAAAATTGGATCATTAACTGGATGGGATTCGGATAATCCAACTGCTACTTGGGGCGGATTGATTGGTTTTATGATAAGTAAAGATGGTGTTGAAAAAACTTTCAATCGAAGATTCTCGAATCAATTTAATATACACAGAACTAGAAAAAATTTTCCTAATAACGGTATCGATTCCTTTGAAAATATGGCTAAAAAGGGATTAACCATAACAGATAGAGTTGTTAAAGAAGAATTAGGTGGAACAATAGATCTAGAAAAAAATATATGGATTATCCCATTGATAAAATGGGATGACAATTGAAGCAATCTATAATTTAGTAAGGATCTAATAATGAAATATTTTAAACTAATATTAATCTGTGCATTTTTAGTTGTATCAAACAGTTATGCTCAAACTAAAATTATGACATTCAATATTAGATACAGCACACCAAATGATGGCGAGAATTACTGGGAATTGAGGAAGGATGAAATCATAGAATTACTAGAATATTATAATCCAGACTTTATTGGGATACAAGAAGCTATGCCCAGTCAGTTAAATTTCATTGCTAAGAATCTTGATGCTTACAATTATATTGGTCACGGAAGAGATGGTTTAAATACTGGTAGTGAAGGTATTCCTATTTTTTACAACAGAACAAAATATGAATTAGTAGAAGAAAAAGTGTTTTGGCTGTCGGAGACTCCTGAAAAAGTATCAAGAGGTTGGGATGCTGCTCTGAATAGAATTGTTGTACATGGGGTATTCAGAAATATAATAACAAATCAGACTATTGACATAGTCAACACCCACTTTGACCATAAAGGTGAAATTTCACGTCTTAAGTCAGCAGAATTATTGATAGATTATTTAAGAAAAAATAATTTGACGGATAAGAGAATTGTGTTAATGGGTGATTTTAATTGTCTTCCTACGGAATCACCGATTAAATTACTTGAAAGCGAACTTAAGAGTAGTTACAGAATAAAAGGTTTTCCAGTGTATGGTCCCTTTGGTACGTTCAATGGGTTCGATACTATTGAAACTGTCACAAAAAAAATAGATTACATATTTACAAAGAATATAACTATCAAAAAATATAGATGCATTGATGACAGGAGAAAGAATAATCTTTACTTATCAGACCATTTCCCAATAATGATCGAGATATGAAATACTACTGCCAACAAGAGCTAAAATGCATGCCCAAACAACCTAACCGTTGCACGACATTTTAGCCAGATCGTTAATTATCTAATTTTTCAATCCTTCTTTGATGTCGCCCACCAGAAAACGGCTCATTCAACCACATTTCAATCACATCATAGATCTCTGCTTCGGACATAAAACGCGCTCCCAAAGACAGAATATTGGCATTGTTGTGTTCTCGTGAGAGTTTCACAATTTCTCCCGGACCATTATAAAACACAGCCGAACGGACTCCTTTTATTCTGTTGGCCGCCATGGCTTCACCCTGACCAGAACCTCCTAGAATAATACCTCTGCTTTCGGGATCAGCTGCCACTGCTTGGGCACATGGAAAAATAAAATCCGGATAATCATCCAAGGCATCATACTCGTGAGCGCCATGATCGGTTACATCATGACCTTTATCTATCAAATATTCCCGAATACTGTTTTTGAGTTCCAACCCGGCATGGTCAGTAGCTACATGAATTTTCATAATAATGAACTCAAATGTTCGCGTATTTTAAGTTCAACTTTCTCAGGAGTAAAACCAAACTCTTCTGCCAGAACCTTGTTGGGAGCCGAAGAGCCGAAATGATCAATTCCGATTGTTAAGCCTGCTGGCCCAACAAACCTCTCCCACCCAAGGGTTGTACCGGCTTCAATGGATATTTTCATACATCCGCGAGGTGGTATAACTTTATTTCTATATTCTTGAGATTGCTCCATAAATAATTTCCAGCATGGTAAGCTAACAACTCTAATTTTTTTATCATTCATTTTTTTTGCAACATCTTGTGCCAGAGAGACCTCAGAGCCAGTTGCAATCAAAACAAGTTCAGAATTACCATCGCAATCTTGATAAATATATCCTCCCTTTTCAACCCCATCTTTTATTTCTTCTATAGTTTTGCCTGAGACAGGAACACCTTGCCTTGTTAAAAGTAATGCTGATTGGGATGTATTCAACCGTATTGCCTTTTCAAAACAAGCTGATGTTTCTTTGGCATCAGCCGGTCGAAAAACATAGAAATTTGGTATAGTTCGTAATGCCATTGCATGTTCAATTGGTTGGTGTGTAGGTCCGTCTTCACCAACAAAAAATGAATCATGTGTAAATTCATGAATCGCTCGCACATTTTGTAATGCTCCTAAACGCAATGCAGGGCGTGAATAATCTGCGAAGACTAAAAATGTTCCTCCAAAAGGTATAACACCGCCGTGAAGGCTCATGCCGTTCATCAATGCAGCCATAGGAAATTCCCGTACACCAAAAGCAAAATTCCTACCCTTTGCATTATCAGGTAAAAAATCTCCATAAGTTTTTGCGAAATTTCCAGTATAATTAGATGGTTCAAGATCTGCTGATCCCCCTACCAGTTGGGGTAATTGTTCAGCAAATAAGTCTAAAGTAGCACCAAATGCTTTTCGTGTAGCTAGTGACGTTCCTTCTTCGAAATCAGGAAATTGTAACTCTGGTAGTTCATTTTCAACCACCATTTCCCAAGTCCTTTTGAATTCATCATTTTTTTGCATTTCATTTAAAGTAGATTTCCAATCTGATGCAGTATTTCTTAATTTTTCAAAACGATTCTGAAAATGAGCAATACATTGGTCCGGTACATGGAATGATTCATTGGACATTTGTAATTTTTCTTTTGTAGCTGAAATTTCTTCATGTGGTAAAGGTGCGCCGTGTGTTTCGTGGTCACCTTCCATTGTTGCTGTACCGTGCGCCATAACTGTTTTGCCAATGATTATACTGGGCTGATCAATCACTTGTGCTTTTTCTATAGCATTTCTAATGGCATTATGATCATGGCCATCTATATTTTGCACATGCCAATTCAGTCCATCAAAAACTGTAGCAACATTTGTAGAGTCAGATCTGCCGGTTTTTCCCGAAATCTGCGCATCATTGGAATCATAAAACATAATCAGTTTAGACAGACCCCAATGCCCCGCCAAAGCAGCAGCACCTAGGGCAACAGGTTCTTGTAAATCACCATCACCGCATAATACATAAGTAAAATGACGTAATAAATCTTCAGCATTTTCATTTTGTTTTTTAAATAATTCACAAACAACAACTTCAGCAACCGCCATTCCAGCACCCATGCAAACACCTTGACCTAGTGGCCCTGTAGTTGCCTCAACTCCTTTTATTTCAACTTCAGGATGCCCGGGAGTTTTACTTCCCAATTGACGAAAATTTTTAATTTCATCCATAGGCATCCAGCCAATAAAATGGAGTAATGCATATAGCAGCATGGATTCATGACCTGCGGATAACACAAAACGATCACGATTAAACCATTGATCATCGTCCGGATCAAGATTCAAATACTCTTTAAAAAGGATATAAGCAAAATCAGATGAAGATAATGCACCTCCGGGATGTCCTGAATTGGCATTTCTAACTCCATCTACAACCAACATTTTTATTACATTTAGTGTATATTGATCCTTCTCTTCTGGAGTCCAGGATTCAAAAGAATCCAATTCTGTATACGATTTCATAAGTTTTCTAATGAATAAAATGATTTCATTACCTGTATCGGATCATCTGCTTTAAATACTTCCGAACCAGCCACTAATATATCTGCACCTGCATCAATTACTTCTTTGGCATTATGTAGTTTGATCCCACCATCTACTTCAATTTGCACTTTGTTCTGCAGACCTTTTTCTATCAGCAATTGTTTAATTTCAGCCACACGTTCAGTAGAACCATCAATATATCCTTGGCCGCCAAATCCAGGTTCAACACTCATGACCAATACAAGGTTAATCTTATCTAAAAATGGTTCAATATCTGAAACAGGTGTTTTTGGTTTTAAGGATAAACCCACATCCTTTCCTGTAGATTTAATGAGGTCAATAACTTCTTTTGGTTTATCCGTTGCTTCGATATGAAAAGTTATACCATCGGCCCCTGCTTTGGCAAATGGTTCAACAAGTTTTTCCGGATGTATGACCATCATATGGACATCCATATATTTCACCGTTAGGGGCCGCAATGATTTTACTATAGGAGGACCAATGGTGAGGTTGGGAACAAACTGGTTATCCATTACATCCACATGGATATAATGTGCGCCACCCTCATCGCAGAGTTGCAATGCATTTCCGAGATTTGAAAAATCAGCTGATAAAATAGACGGGGCTAATATCACCGAACACCCTTTTGTTCACAGATTAAAATAGTTTTTTGTCTTTTTAATTTGTCCACGAATATTATTACCTAAATGTTTCTTTTATTAATTTAAATATACTTAAAATTTATTCAATCTACTTTGGGAAGACACCTTATATTTCTAATAATAATAAAAGTAATTCCCTATGAATATACCTAAAAGACCAAAAAATATATCAGCTGTAATTTTTGATTTAGATGGTACCTTGCTTGATACACTTTATGATATAGCAGTATCAATGAATACTGTTTTGGAGCGAAATGGTTTTGCAACACATCCCATAGAAAAATATCGAATATTCATAGGGCAAGGAATAGCAAAACTGGCAAAACGAGCTATAGCACACCAGAATAAATCAAGTGTTACAGTTGAAGATATTGTACAGGAACTATATATTGAATATGAACAAAGAATGGGTGATTCTACAAAGTTTTACGATGGCATCCCTCAATTACTAGATGATATTACCAGTCATAACCTGCCCATGGCTATTCTTTCTAATAAAAGAGATTTTTTGACCCAAAAACTGGTAGCTGAATTTTTAGGTAAATGGCCATTCAAATTTATCAGTGGAGCTAGGCAAGGTTTTGCTAAAAAACCTGACCCAACACTTGCAATTCACATAGCAGAAAAATTAGGTATTCCCAATGAAGAATGCATTTTTATCGGAGACACTCCAGCAGATATGCAAACTGCACTCAAAGCAGGTATGTTTCCTATTGGAGTATTATGGGGCTTTAGAAACAAAAAAATATTATCAGAAGCCGGGGCTAAACTACTTTGTGAATCCCCGAGAGAAATTTATAATTTTATAATTGATTATTAATTGGCCTATATATTTTCCATTCCAGTTGGCAGAATATCAATGCCATCCCAGTCTGGTTGCTGGTGAGAGGCATGATTACTTAACTCAAATTTCATTTTAATCTCCCATGGCAATTGCTAATTGTTTATGAACGTCATCAAAATTTTCTTCTGTTACAAACATGGGTTCCTGATAACGAATAGTTATTGTAGAAAAGAAAAAGGGAACTCTTTTTTTATCCCAATTCCAGAATAAAGGAAAAGACAATGAACTGTCACATTGTACAGGTATAACCGGGACGCCGGACTGCATACACATATGTAAAACACCCTTTTTCACTTCTTTAAAAGGACCAGCCGGTCCATCTGGAGTAATGCAGCAGCAGTAGCCATTTTTAATCTCTGCCACAATTTTATCGGCAGCTTCTCTGCCGCCGTGCCCCGTAGAGCCAATCACCACTTTACAACCGTGCCAGCGTAACGCTAAAATAATTTTATACATAAACCATAAGGGATGGCTGAATTGGACATGGTTGGTTACATTCTGCAAGCCCAGCCAGTACATAGACCCCCTATAATGCCAAATTGCTTCTATCCGAGATGGATGCAGATCAATGAATTCCTGTCCTTCAATGATTATTGTACATGTTTTCTGGATTATCCACCGGTAAAAAACAATCAACCATAATCCCAGATAAGTTGAGATATAATAAAAAGGTTTAAACCATAGAGGAATATTATCTATCTGGTATTTTATTTTTAGCACGTTTACAAATGTAAATTATGTTTTTTGTATTTTGGTTGCATCATAACCCAAACCTTCCCCCATCAATAGGGAAATCTGAACCATTGATATAACCGGCTGCATCTGATGATAAAAATGCTACAATTGATGCAATTTCTTCCGGTTCACCGATCCTGCGCATTGATATTTTCTTGGAAGTTGATTCTACCATTTCTTCATAGCTGATTCCTGCATTTTCAGCCCATTTTTCAAGGAGTTCTTTTAACCGTTCAGTGTTAGTATAACCGGGGAGAACATTATTAACGGTAATGCCATCAGATCCCAGTTCCAACGCCAGTGTTTTTGCCCATTGCGCCACAGCACCACGGATGGTATTGGAAACTCCCAAACCAGGGATAACCTGACGAACGGATGTGGAAACAATATTAATAATACGGCCGTACCCCAATTTCTTCATTCCCGGAACGACAGATTGGGAGAGATAATGATTGGATATGAGATGGCGTCGAAATGCAACTTCAAATTCTTCTGCTTCCGCTTCAATAAGAGGTCCGCCGTGGGGACCGCCGGTATTATTCATTAAAATATGGACGGAGCCCGTTTCAGCTAAATGATCGGCAGTTTTTTGTTTTAAATCATCCGGATTATCAAAGTCCGCGCATATATAACTATGCCCACCACCAGCCAAATTGCTCATAACAGATGTGATTTTTTCTTCATTACGAGCGGCCAGGATTATGTGCGCTCCACGTTCAGCCATAAGTATTGCACAGGCTCTGCCAATACCATCTGTGCTACCGCAAATCAGGGCTCGTTTTCCTTCAAGACTTAATTTCATTATATTATCCAAAATTGCATTTAATTATTTTCCCTTTATGGCTTTTCAAACATGAGTGAGCTTTATTTATCAATAACTGGAAATTATAACACTTTTGGTTATGGGTAACTGGTAGATTTGTAAACAAAAGTCTTTAACTTCCCAGCTAATTATTTAAAGGAAAATCAATGTCAGATCAAAAGAAAGATCGCTTTTATTTTGATAAAAAATTTGTCGGAAGTCCGGACGGACGTGTTTTAAGAATACTCGCTGAATACTTTGGTCCGCTCCAGCGTTTCCGACGAAATAAGATTGCCGACACCATCGTGTTTTTTGGATCGGCACGAATAAAATCACAAGAAGACACTCAAAATGCACTAAAAATCGCACCGAAAAATATGTCCAAAAAAGAGAAAAGCCTACTCAAGCGAGATGTAGACATGAGCCGCTATTATGAAGATGCACGCACGTTGGCGTTTAAACTCACAAAATGGAGCATGAGGCTAAAAGAAAAGAAAAAACGATTTATCATTACCTCTGGCGGTGGACCGGGTATCATGGAAGCTGCGAATCGTGGCGCGTCTGAAGCGAAAGGACTTGCTGTGGGATTAAATATTACACTTCCATTTGAAGCATCAGGTAATAAATGGATTTCCAAAGATTTAAGCCTTTATTTCCATTATTTCTTTATGCGCAAATTCTGGTTTCTTTACCTGGCAAAAGCACTTGTAGTTTTCCCCGGCGGTTTCGGTACATTAGATGAACTCATGGAATTATTAACACTGATACAGACGAAAAAAATCAGAAAGAAAGTCCCTGTCGTGATTTATGACAGCAAATTCTGGAAAAAGGTTGTGGATTTTGATTATTTATTGGAAATGGGAACCATTTCTGAAGATGATATGGATTTATTCTTTTTTGCAGATACCATTGATGATGCCTATAAATTCCTGACTAAAGAAATTGTAAAGGTACACCTACAGGGAAAGAATTTTTAAAATAGTTTTTCTAAAGATAAACATAAATCTATTCTCCTTTTAAAATGCATTTTGAAACATGTAATTTAGTCTCAACCAAAAAGGATAAAACTATGGTTAAACGCTTATTATTATTCATTCTTATACTGTCATATATATTAGCAGATGAAATCGAACTCGGGAAAAAACTAGAGCTTAATTCCACAACAAAAGTATCTACAATCCTGGATAATCCGGAAAAATATTTAGATAAACCGGTACAAGTCAGCGGTACAGTAGTAGATGTCTGTTCCCATCGCGGCTGCTGGATAGATGTCTCCAGTGATCGTCCCTATGAAACCATAACAGTAAAAGTAGATGATGGTGTAATTGTATTTCCTATTACTGCAAAAGGAAAAAATGTTGTGGCGGAAGGTAAATTTGAAAAATTATCATTAACCGACGAACAAGCACTGCGCTTCAAAAAACATGAAGCTGAAGAAAAGGGCGAAGAATTTGATGAAAAAAATTATAAGCTTACTGAAGAAGATAAAACCATTTACCGTCTTCGCGGGCTTGGGGCTGTTATACAGTAAAAAATGAAGTGGCGGAAATGGAATAATATTTTCCACCGTGATTTGGGGTACCTTGCCGTTGGGTTGACCATCATTTATTCGGTATCAGGCATCGCGGTGAATCATGTTGCTGACTGGAACCCCAGTTACAAAATAGATAATCACACTTTTCAAATTGATGTTTCATCTCTGCAAGTTCCGCCTTCTGATTCTGACGTAAATAAAATAATGTCTTTGTCTGGTATATCCGGTGAGATTCAATCCACATTCATGCCAGGACCAGATCATATACGAATTTTCCTGGAAAACCAGACCTTAGATGTAAATCTGAAAACGGGCAATGCAGAATTAGAAACAATAAATAAGCGGGCTTTTCTCCAGGAATTCAATGCCATGCACCTAAATCACCCCAAAAAATTATGGACATGGATGGCTGATATTTATGCCGCTGTTTTGATCATCCTGGCTGTAACGGGCTTGTTTGTTCTGAAAGGTAAAAAAGGTATCACAGGACGGGGGGCTTGGCTGACAGGACTAGGAATTTTAATACCGCTGATATTTTATTTCATTTATTTCTAATAAAACTACTCTGTCAATTCTGCGAATTTAAATAGAACAATACCCTCGCTGTATTCATCAAAATGGAATTTGAATACCTGAAGGGGTGGCATAGAACTAAAGTATTATTTCTATCAACAATTGCTTGGTGATTTTCTACAGATCTTTGATCAGCAGATCGTACAGGAGGATAATCGACATCAAGTAAAAAGACAGATACATTAAAATACCAGATAGGATCGTCAAATACGCAAAAGACGGATGACAATACCGGATACCCCAGATGGAACAAAAGGTAACTAATGTAGCAATGAGTGGCTCTATCATGATCACTGTTTTCCACTTTCCAGTGACCATAGAATTAAAATGGAACAAGGCACCCAATAATACAAAAATAATAGCAAAGGATATGATATGGGTGTGGGTCATCAGCAGCATGGCTTCTAGCGATTTTGGATATTTTTCGGGAATATCAAATTCATCCGTGTCAGAACCGGCATAATGTTCAACGGTTCCTTGGGGGTTAATTTCCGTTGTTGTGCATACATATACCAAACCAACGGACACACCGATTGACAGCACCAACAAAAATGCGGAAAGAAACCAGCGAAGTCCCCTATCCAGTTTATGCAATTGAATTTCAGTCATGGATTATTAATTCATCCTTAATGACATTTAACAATAAGGTCAATTTATGAATTCCCCTGGTTACAGAATTGACTGATATCGTTGCACCACTGATGGCATCGATCTCATCATAAGATGAAGATCTATTCTTATTTAAAAACTGATTAAGCCAAGATCGCCTGCCTACTTCTCCGCCTATAGGCTCACGATATTTCACCACTGCTGAATGGACCACACTACCATCTGTGTTGTAGAGCACGATAAATGTGATAGGCATGGATTTTCCTTTTACATTGTCCAATAAGGCATAGCCTACAATGCTGTCTCCTGCAGAAATCACCCATGTATATACAAATGATGAATAAAAGCGCTGTTTAACTTCCCGCTCGATGGGTGTTTTTATTTCCGGAGTAAGATCGTATTTGATAAAAGAAAGTTTGGTATCAGCACTGAAGTGCTGATTGAGCAAGGCTTCGGCATCGTCCCTGATGCCGGCAAAAACCAGTGCTGGTATTAAAACAGCGAAGGCTGCAGCGGGCCGCCACAGCCTTCTTTTGTACAACTGACTTAGGAAATTAGAAATTGTAACCGACACCAATATTAATCTGTGTTTTTGCATCATCATCAGATGCTTTTTTATGTGTTCCGTAATCGGCTTTAAACGCGATCTGGGGATGGGGCCAATATGAAAGACCGAATCGTTGGATCGAGTAGTCGACTGAATCATCATCATTGCCACGGTTATAGTTGCTCATGCGGAACCAGGGCATCAGTTTACCTTTCAATCCGATCATCGAAGCAACGTTGTATCCGAGGTCAGCATAATAACCGCCGCTAGACTCATAACCCAATGGATTGTGCTCATAGGAGATCTGTCCGTATTCCAACACTGCATAGATGTTATTAGCGTCATATTTTGCATGGAACTCAATGAGTTTTACTCCAACCGATGCCGTATCTGCTTCATTGACAATATTGTTTCCATCTTCATCTGTTGTAAAGTAAGCAGACGTGGGTGCATTATTCATAGTAAAAGAACCACCCACTCGCAGATCGGAAATACCCGTATAATATGCACTCAAGTTCTTTACCATATCGTATGCAGTGGATTTATACCCCTTTGCGCGACCGCTGCGGATCCCTTTACCTATCTCATCGCCATCGAGGTCTTCTATTAGTGCAAAGCGCCAGTTTATCCCGGCGACCTTGCCATACACAGCAGCACCGTTACCGAACCATGTGGTAGGAATAACATATTTATTGTATTCCGGCCGTTCTACACTGACAAATAAGGGTGGTTCATGGTATTCATTTATGAGCCCGACCGAAGGAAGGATCACACCGGCCTGGAAACCAAAACTATCTGTATGATAATTCACGTATGCTTGTTCCAGTTCCAGTTCCCCATCGCCGTCTTGGACAAAATTATGTTCCAGTTCTACTTCTGATTTAAAGGACCATTCCTCAGAGAATGCATATCCATAGTAAATGATAAAGCGATGGAAATCCAGTTTTGCTGTTGCGGTATTTTCACCAGATTGACTTCGGTTATAATGGAGTTCGCCATATCCTCCTATGGAACTTACTGGCACAAAATAATCATCTTGTGCTATGAGTCCAGCTATACATAAAACTCCAACTATGGTTTTTTTCATTATTATATTTCCTTTTATGATTTAGTTTATTAATGATAATGAGATTAAGTCTCAATAACAATATATAAGTAAAAACTGTCGCGATGCAAACACTTTTTACATTTTAATTTGGAAAACACAAGAAAGATTCTTAATATAGACTGACCGGTCGGTTTAGTTTATGAGTGAATCATTACAAATCCAGCGAAAAGAACAAATTTTAAACGCAGCCCTTAAGGTTCTTGTCCAAAGCGGCTACGATCATTCTCGCATGGATGATGTAGTCAAATCATCCAAATTAAGCAAGGGAGCAATTTACTGGTATTACAAATCCAAAAAAGAGATGTACTTGGATTTGGTAAATTTTTGGGTAAACCACTATAGCGTTACCTTGAACCACATTGTGGAAGAAGACGCTTCCCCCTCCCGCCAGTTGAAAGATTTGTTTCAATATTTTATTGACCAATATGAATCAGATCCCCAACCATTTATCGCACTTACGGAATTTTGGTCTATGGCCCAAAAAGATAAAGATTTCAGAAAAAAGATGCAAAAAGTGTATACACATTTTCTGGAATTAATTGAAGAAATTATAAGAAGGGGCGTTCAATATGGTGAATTCAAAAAACTGGACGTGCGCATGACGGCCCTTTCAATTATGGTCAATATTGAATCAATAAATTGGTTTACCCTGTTTGAAGTACACGGTGTAAGTGCTAAAGAATACATACACACTATTACTGACTTCATTTTAGCAGGTATAATGAAAAAACATTAGGAGAAAATCATGACAGTTACGAAATCAACATATAAAACTGGCGGTAGCTTTATTGTAAACCCCATTACTGAAGCTACCGTTTTTTCCAGGGAAGATTTCACAGAAGAACACAGTGAAATTTATGAAATGGTGAAAGAATTTGATAAAGAACGTATACTGGCCCAAAAAGAAGAAATTGAAAAATTCGACAAGGATCTTTCCCTTTCATTAATCAAGGAAATGGGTGAATTAGGCCTGTTAGGAATTGATGTTCCCGAAGAATATGGTGGAATGGACTTGGACAAGGTAACAACAGCAATCGTAGCGGAAGCCTTAACATTCAGCCCATCGTTTTCTGTAACATGGTCTGTGCAAACAGGAATAGGCTCTTTACCCATTGTCTGGTTTGGCACACCGGAGCAAAAGGAAAAATATTTACCCAAAATTGTAACCGGTGAAGTTATTTGCGCTTACGGTTTAACAGAACCTTCTGCAGGTTCAGATGCCCTTTCCGGGAAAACAACCGCAATGCTTTCTGACGATGGTAAACACTATATATTAAATGGTGAAAAGATATTTATCACCAATGGCGGATGGGCGGACGTTTTTATTGTTTTTGCCAAAGTTGACGGCAGCAAATTCAGTGCTTTTATTGTTGACCGGGACACAGAAGGCTTTACCATTGGAGCGGAAGAAAAGAAAATGGGCATGAAAGGATCCTCCACTACATCCCTTATTTTTCAAAATGCAAAAGTTCCTGTTGAAAATCTTCTATATAATGTAGGTAAAGGAGCAACAATAGCCTTTAATGTACTGAATATAGGTAGGTTTAAATTGGGTGCTGCCGGGGTGGGCGGATCTAAAAATGGAATTGAAGCAGCAGCCCAGTATGCCATGGAAAGGCGTGCATTCGGCAAACCAATTGCCCAATTTGATGCAATCATTAAAAAAATAGCCGATATGACAGTGCGCACTTTTGCGGCAGACAGCATGGTTTACAGAACCATTGGCCTATTACAGAATGAGATTGATGAATTGGATAAGTCGGACCCGAATTATTATATCCATCTTGGAGAGGCAATGGAAAAATATGCCATTGAAACATCCATGGCAAAAGTATACGGCAGTGAGACATGCCACTTTGTTATAAATGAAGGATTACAAATATTTGGCGGGTATGGCTTTTTGGAAGAATATCCTATGGCATCGGCTTACAGGGATGACAGGATAAACCAAATTTGGGAAGGGACCAACGAAATAAATCGCCAAATCATTACCGGTTTTATGATGAAAAAAGCCCTCATGGAAGAATTACCAATTCGGGATGCCATCAGTTCGATAGAGCATTTTATGTCCAACGGTAAACTTGAAGAAAATGAAGGTCCCTTATCAGCAGAATGTGAGACCATTGAAACAGGAAAACGACTTGCCCTGTATATTTTCAACGAGGCACTCAACAGATTTGGACAGGATCTAAAACACGAACAGCAAATAACGGAAATTTTAGCAGATATTTTCATGGATTTATATACTGCTGAAAGTGCGGTGATTCGGGCTCAAAAAATTATGAACGACGGAAACCTTGATCGAACCGTGAACAGTATAGTAAAAATATTCACGGCAGAAATGGTATTACGCTTATTGAATATGTCACTTACTGCTATGAACGGAATTTACAGTGGGTACACAACACCTAAAGTTATTGATCAATTACGTCATTTTCAGGCGAGGATGCTCCTGCCCACAGATATTATTAACCTGAAGCGTGAAGTTGCGCAACGGATTTACAATCAAAACACTTATCCATTTTAAGAGGTAATCATGAGTATAAAATCAGTCATAATTGATGCAGTTCGATCTCCGATCGGGCTCAAAAATGGCCAGCTAATAGGAATCCGACCTGACGATCTGGCGGCACAAGTAGTAAAAGGCCTTTTGGGAAGAAATGAATCAATAAATCCCACAGATGTGGAAGACGTTGTTGTGGGTTGTGCCTTCCCTGAGGGACCACAAGGCATGATCATCGGTAAATCCGTTGGTGTATTGGCGGGCTTGCCTAAGGAGTCTACAGGAAAAGTAGTGAATAGATTCTGCGGGTCTTCTATGGATGCTGTTCACCAGTTAAGCACTGCAATAGTAAGCGGTGACATTGATGTGGGTATCGCCGTGGGGGTTGAAGATATGTTTTCCGTTCCGATGGGTGGTTTTGCACCTGATTTTCATCCTGAACTTGCTGAACAGGAATTTTATATAGGCATGGGTGAAACAGCAGAAAACCTGGCTAATGACGAAAATATATCCCGGGAAGATCAAGATGAATTTTCAATTAAATCTCATGAAAAAGCATTGCAAGCATACACCGATGGAAAATTCGACAATGAATTAATTCCCATTGATATTTACGGTGAAGCAACCGTAGATAGAGATGAAGGCCCACGGGAACCGGATACAGAAAAAATAAAAAACTTAAATCCTGCATTTGTTGAAGGCGGATCTGTAACAGCAGCCAGCAGCAGCCCCATTTCAATTGGTGCATCAGCAATTTTGATCACCAGTGACACTTTTGCAGAAAAAACAGGTTTAACTCCAAGAGCAGAAATCGTAGCTAGAGCAATTGCTGGTGTTGATTGGACCCATATGGGCGCAGGTCCTCTGCCGGCTACCGAAAAGGTCTTGTCTAAAGCAGGATTGGGGATGGATGATATAGAAACTATTGAATTAAATGAAGCGTTTGCTGCCCAATCCTTGTATGTCATTCGCAAAGGCGGTTGGGATATGAATAAAATCAATTTGAATGGGGGTGCAATTGCTTTAGGACATCCGTTGGGATGTTCCGGGGCAAGGATTCTTGTAACTCTATTGAATGTTATGGAACAACAGGATACTCATACAGGATTAGCAACCATGTGCATCGGCAGCGGACAGGGAATTGCCACAATCATAAAACGATAATAAGTATATGATCAAATACTTGAAAGATCCCATGAGCGGTTTGACGCATAGCATTGGTGCTATTCTGTCTATTATCGCTTTAGTGTTATTAATTCTAAAAGCAGTTAATCCTGTGGATCCGTGGAAGATTGTATCATTTTCAATCTTTGGTACAGGTCTTTTTTTGCTATACACTGCAAGTACACTGTATCACTGGATCCCGGTGTCAGGTCGAGCAGAATCTATTCTGAAACGTTTTGACCACATAATGATTTATGTATTAATAGCATCCACATATACTCCCATCTGCCTGATTCCATTGCGAGGGCCCTGGGGCTGGAGTCTGTTTGGTATTATTTGGGGTTTAGCTGTTTTTGGTATTCTCTGGAAATTATTCCAATTCAAATTTCCGAATTGGTTTTCCACTGTTTATTATATGTTTATGGGCTGGTTATCTATTATTGCCATTTGGCCACTATTTACACATTTGCAGATAGGTGCGTTAATATGGTTATTTATCGGCGGAATCTTTTATACAGGCGGTGTCGTTTTCTATGCATTGGATCGACGAAAATCACCGCTTAAAGGATTCGGGTTCCATGAAATTTGGCATTTGATGGTTATGGCAGGTAGTTTTAGCCATTTTTGGGTCATGTATAAATATGTGTGACTGAATTTTGTTAGAAGAAATTGTTAGAATGAGAAATACGTAATGACTAAATATAAGAGGAAATTATGAGTCAAAATATTGAAAAAGTTGCTGTTCTTGGAGCGGGAGTTATGGGAGCACAAATTGCAGGGCATTTGGCCAATGCAGGTATACCTTCTCTCCTGTTCGATATCAACCAGGAACTAGCAGAAAAAGGTGTGGAAATTTTAACAAAGCTAAAACCGGCACCGCTATTCAAACCAAAAAATGCTGAATTAATTACGCCATGTAATTACGATGAGCATATAGAGAAAATCGGCGAAGCAGATTGGGTGCTGGAAGCTGTCGCCGAACGCTTGGACATTAAACACAGCGTGTACGAAAATATTACTCCCCATTTAAAATCTTCGGCGATTGTTACCTCCAACACATCGGGTATCCCTTTGTCAGATTTAATTACCGTTTTTCCTGATGATGTAAAATCCCGATTTATGATTACACATTTTTTTAATCCACCCAGATATATGCATTTATTGGAATTAGTGCGAAGCGAATTCACTACTGATGAAATATATAGTACTATGGCTGAATTTGGAGAAACTGTAATGGGTAAAGGTATTGTACATGCCAAAGATACTCCCAATTTTATTGGTAACAGAATCGGTGTCTTCAACATGGGGGTCACTATTTATACAGCAATACAACAAAAATTAACAGTTGAAGAAGTGGATAAATTAACCGGCACAATTGTTGGACGAGCAAAAAGTGCAACTTTCCGAACTGCAGATGTAGTTGGACTAGACACAATGGCGCATGTTACAAATACCACTTATGAAAAAGTAGTAGATGATGAAGAAAGGGAAATGTTTAAAAATCCAGACATTTTAAACATTCTGATTGAAGACGGCAGATTAGGACAGAAAACAAAGGCAGGCTTCTATAAAAAAACAGAGGAAGGCATTTTATCTGTTGATCTAAAAACAGGTGAATACGGACCCCAGAAAAAAGTTCGTTTTGACGGCTTCCGTTTAGCAAAAGATCATACAACCACAGCCGGGAAAATTAAAGCATTAGCTTACAGCGATGATAAAGCAGGGAAATTCTTTTGGGAAACACTGGCCAGGGGATTGATTTACAGCGCTAACCGTATTCCCGAGATTAGTGATGATATTATCAATATTGATAATGCTATTAAATGGGGATTTGCCTGGGAATTAGGTCCCTTTGAAGGTTGGGATGCCATTGGTGTACAGGAATCTGTAGACAGGATGCAGGCTGAAAATAGAAAAGTGCCCCAATGGGTTCTGGATATGTTAGCCAGCGGCAGAACCAGTTTTTACGAAACAAAAGACGGTGTAAAAACCTATTGGGATGCCTTGTCCAACGAGGCCAAACCTATTCCGGGTAAAAATAATGAAGTTAACCTGAATCTTCAAAAATCAGCGGGGAATCTTGTAAAGAAAAACTGGAGTGCCAGCCTGATTGATTTAGGAGATGGAATATTGAATGTGGAATTCCACTCAATTCTTCAACCAACATTAAATCCCATTGATGGATCCCTGGCCATGACCATAAACGAAGGAATGGACTTATTAGACAATGATAAGTATAAGGCAATGGTAATAGGGCACACTGGGCAAAATTTTTCTGCCGGAGCCAACTTAGCCAGCGTTATAGAAGTATGTGAAGCCCAAGAATGGGATAAACTGGAAAGAGCTGTGAAAGAACTTCAGGATTTAACCCAACGAATTCGCTTTTCCAAAAAACCTGTAATTGCTGCTCCTCACCACCTAACCCTGGGCGGGGGATTTGAACTCATTGGCCCTGCGGCTCATCGAGTGGCTGCTGCAGAATTATACGTGGGATTGGTAGAAGTCGGTGTTGGATTAATTCCTGGAGCTGGCGGAAATCTCCGTTTGCTCTTACACTTAATGGAAAACAGCGGTAAAGGCCGAATTAATTCATTCCAGATTGCACAAAAAGCATTTGAAACAATCGGTTTTGCCAAAATAGCTACCAGTGCAGATGAAGCAAAATACATCGGCTATTTATTAAAGACAGATACAATTGTGATGAACAATGATCAGCGTATTTGGACAGCGAAGCAAAAAGCTCTTGAACTTGCTGAAGGCTATGAACCGCCCCAGTATAGAGATGATCTTAAATTACCAGGAACGGGCGGACGAACAGCTATGACTATGGCGTTGAAAGGATTCAAGGCCCAAGGAAAAATATCTGATCATGATGAATTCATAGCAAAAAAACTGGCTTATGTAATCACCGGCGGTGACAAAGCAGGGCTTACTAAATCAGTGGAAGAACAATACCTTTTGGACATTGAACGTGAAGCATTTGTCTCTTTAGCCGGAGAAAAACTAACCCAAGATCGGATTGGTTTTATGCTTAAGAGAGGTAAACCGTTAAGGAATTAAAATTTATTCATATAAAGTAACTCATATGAAACCATAAATTTCGTACTTAATAACTAAACGGAAATGAATTCAAAAACTGCGGGCGAACTAAAATCATCGCAAGGTGATACGATACTCAAAACACTAGCAATCATTGTTATCCTTTATCTGTTTCTGGTTAGCATCGGCATGATTGGCAGCGCCTTTAAAGGTATGGGTAAAGAATTTGCAATGCAGCTGATCCAAAGCAATGCCGGCCCGCTCATTGGCCTTTTTATCGGTATTCTCGCCACAAGTATAATTCAAAGCTCTTCAACGACGACATCATTGGTTGTGGGTATGGTTGCCGCTGGAACATTTGGCGATGATTTTCGCATTGCTGTGGCCGCCGCTGTCCCTTATATCATGGGTGCGAATATTGGTACAAGTATTACCAACTTAATTGTATCACTGGGGTATATTGTTAACAAAAACGAATTTCGCCGAGCTTTTTCTGCTTCAATTGTTCATGATTTTTTTAATGTTATGTCTGTATTAATCCTCTTCCCAATGGAAATAGTATTTGGCTTGATCAGCAAAAGCGCAAGCTGGTTAGCTGAACTTTTAGTTGGGAGAGAATCTTTCTCGTTCAACAGCCCCATCAAATTAATCACTGATCCAGTAGTCGCCTGGGTGAAAGAACTTTTCAAACAACAGGAAATCATTAATTATAATTGGCTATTGCTCATTGTTGCTCTTTTATTGCTGTTCTTTTCCCTGCGTTATTTAACAAAATTGATCCGTAGTTTGGTTATGTACCGGCTCGAAGCATTTTTTGACAGCCACATTTTCAAAACAGCTGGACGTGCCATGTTTTTCGGTGTATTTATAACGATTCTCGTGCAGAGCAGCTCAATTACAACTTCCCTGGTCGTTCCTCTGGCAGGTGCAGGTATTTTACGACTTGAACAGATTTACCCCTATACACTTGGTGCAAATATTGGTACTACAATAACGGCACTTCTGGCCAGTCTAGTCTCCGGCACGATTGCTCCTCTGGCTGTCGCTTTTTCGCACTTGATATTTAATATTTTTGGCATTGCCATCATCTGGCCCATTGAAAGAGTTCGAAATTTACCTATCATATCAGCAAAGTGGTTTTCAGAAATAGCGATACAAAATAAAATTTATCCAATCATCTACATATTGGTTGTGTTTTTCATCGTTCCATTAACCTTAATTTTCCTAGTGAGGTAAATCATGACATTATTCAAAGACATCATTAATCTTTGGAAAGCTGAAGACCTTTTGTCCCAGTCTTGGGATGAATCCTATAAAATGCTGAATCTTTCCCATGAAATTTTCCAACAGGCAATAACCTACCTGAAAAATGGAGGAAGCATTGACACTCTTAAAGCGCTGAAGAAACGGGATAAAGAGATCAATGAATTCCAGCGAGACGTTAGGCGCAAAGTATTAACCCACTACGCTGTGGAACAGGATACATCGGATATGGCAGACGGGTTAATCCTTATCAACATGGTGGTGGATATTGAACGTATCGGTGATTATTGTAAGAATATCCTGGACCTGGCCATCAACCATGAACAGTCCATAAAGTCCGCAGAAATTTCTGAAAACTTGGTATTGATTGAAAAAGAAGTCAAAAACCGGTTTGAGAAGACCCTGCAAGCCATTCATTCCCAAGATGAAGAAATCGCTAAAATGCTCATGGAAGGCTATCGCGAGCAAATGGCAAAGAAATCAGATGATATTGTCAATGGAGTTTTACGAGACGAATTCCATTTCGGTAATGAATCACGAACCGCAGCGATTACGCTGTATGCACGTTACTTGAAACGGATCGGGGCACATTTAAAGAATATTACAACCACCCTGGTCAATCCTTTTGATGCTATTGGGTATAAAGAATAAATCTAAAAACTATATTTCACACCTAAACTCAAATGTGAAAAATTTTCCATTTCTTTGAAGTGAGTTCCCTCTTCCCCCATAAATTTGGAAATGGAACAATCAATTGCCCAGTTTTCCATTGGTGAATAGCTTACACCCCCTCCAAGCATTTTTTGCGAGTCCTCAAGGTCCATAAAAGTATTGCCCCTGATTTCCAGAGCATTGTCCCAGTAATTGCCCGTTGCTGATAAAAACATGCCCAGATCAGTGAACATGGCAAAGGGTGTGCCCATACCCTGTTGAAATTCATCTTCATTCATAGCTACCAATTCTGTAGGGTTACCATTTTCATCATATGTATAAGTAGAGCCATTGACTTCTAATACATCATTACCGATTAGTTGAATCATTAACGTTATGTCATTCGCTGTTGTGTATTCTGCCTGGACAGCAAATTGCAGATATGCAGCATCCTTGAATGTTTCTATATCAGTATGCAGATCATTTTGCGTATTAAAGAATCCAGCTTCTGCTCGCAGTGTTAAATCGCCAATAAATGTGACCATATCGATGCCAATTTCATCTGTTTTGCGGTACGTTAGTACTGGTGCTACCGGATCAATGAGAGGATGATAATTATACCCTACCAAAGTAAATCCCCTATCCCTTCCGGAAAAATATGATATGCTGATATCGCTATTGCCCATAGTGGTTTGCACACGCATGCCATATTCCGCAATTGTTTCTCCAGCAGTCAAAAAATCACCAGGATCAGCCATGACAATTGGGAAATCTTCTTCGTCAAAGGGGTAGCGGTTCGGTTCGTTTTCCGGAATTACTACAACTTCCAATTGCCAGTCATTCCAATAATATTTAACTGATGCGGAAAGTGAGCCGATCTTCCGGTCAGTCCCTGCTAAAAACATATAATAATAATCATAGGAATTCAGGTTATCCGTAGGGTTGTTGCCATCCACAGCACCCCAAGCGTGGATTTGTTTCCCCACTTTCAATTCACCCCAACTGGGATACCAAATGAAATATGCCTCCCGTAAATCAAATTTCGCATCTCCCCCAGTCCATCTATATTCAACTACGGAACTTGTTTTCAAATCAAAATCTCCTTTTGAAAATCCAATTTCAAATTCAGCAATACGAAATGGCAAGGAGATGGATGATCCATCGGACGTTCTGTTCATTGTAACCGGATGAATGGAGCCGGACACATTCCATTGGGCCGCTGCGAGAGACAAAAGCCACCATGTCCTCAGGATTAGTCGCATGGACTACCTTGGCATCCGTTTCAAATTCTTTTCGTGAAATATACTGTTACCAATACCGGTATCCACTTGAACATCAGTAAATGTCACTTCTGTAGAATGCTGTTTTTGGACATTTTCCACAAATACTCGATCGATGATATAGTATTCTTTTAATTTTTGAAATGTGTATTCTTTATTCTTGAGTAAAATACCTCTCTTATCAAATGATTCTTCTTTTACACCATACAATCCATCTTTTGCTATCCATGAGATGTGTTTAGTGTAAGATGATTTCGCTTCTTTTTTCGGAATGATTTCCAATACGTAGCACTCAATGCCATTTACTGTTTCATCCTCGAGTCGTTTGTATTCATTCTCATTAAGCTCACGATTGGATAAATCTTCGTAACTCATATCAGAACCCATAAAGGAGTCGCCTTTTTTCTTGGAAGATATTCTTCGTACTTTTTTAAAGGCCGGCAGCCACATACGCATTTCATCATCTTTTTCTTTATGCTCAATTTTTAGAAAAGCCACGCCTCTGTCATCTTTCGGTTCCATAAACCAGATGATCTGTTTTTCATTACCGCCGGTGGATTTCGAAACCATCACATTTGTCCGCGATTTACCCTTTGAATTGGTCAATACCATCTTGGTTCTGTTTGACATATCTTCCGGTGTCGGTTTTTCATCAACCATTTTGGCAATTTCATAACCAGTTTGGGAAAAAAGCACGTTCATGGAAAAAATGAGTATGATGTTTTTCATAATGAATTCCTCTATATTAATTTTTTTCTTTTCTCATTAATCTCGATTTAAAAATCTCTGATAATGATGCCAACAGAGTTAATGTCCCGACCGATGTGGAAACCATACTGAATACCATTAATCCGCCCATATGCTGAATTGGTAAAAATTGTGAAAATAGTAATGCTCCAAAGGCCATATTAGACAAGGCATCCAATACAATGGGGTAACCCACATCATCCACCACTTCCCTGCTGAGTACATCAGGACTGGTTCCATGCTTGACCAAACGTTTAAACTGAGAAATATAGTGAATGGCAAAATCCACGCCAACACCAATAATAATGGATGATAGAATAGCGGTGATATGGCTTAAATCCACGCCGAAAATACCCATAAAACCGAAATTGAGAATAACAGCTGATGTTAGTGGAACTACAGCCAATACTCCCCAGAGCAAACGCTTGAAAAAATATCCTGCTATCAAAGCGATAACAATTATGGAAACAGTAATACTGATAAATGAAGAACGGACAATTAATCCAATCAAATCCCTGAAAACCACGAGCATTCCAGTGATAGTAATTTGCAGTCCTGATGTTTCTTTCTGATCAATTACTTCTTCCGTTTCTTCAACAAACTTGATGATTTCCTTTGAGGACATATTTCTCATCAGCGCCGATGTCAGTCCAACAGAATAATCATAATCAACCAAGGAACTAAAATCTTCCGGGTCTCCTGACATAGAATACATGGTAAACAAATTGTTAATTTTTTCACGAGTTTCCGGAATTGTTTCGCAAGCAGGATCATCATCCATTACTGTCCTGTGCATTTGTTTAATGATGTCTGCGATGGAAAATGTCGTGGTAACCCTGGGATGATCTTCCAAGAATCCTTGCAATTCTTCCATAAATGTTAAATTGTCAGGTTCTTTCATATCGCCTTCAATTCTAAACTGCAAATCCATCGTGCCAACCATCTCTTGGTCCAAAAATTCAAGACCCTCACGTATTTCTGAACCTTCCTTAAAAAATGATTGAATATCCACTTCTACATTGAGCCAATTCATACCAACGAGCCCGACCACAACAAGCAAAATGCCCGAACTCAAAACCTTTTTTGGTCTATTTAAAACACCTTTTCCAAATTTATCTATAGCATTTTCCAAGTAACTTGATTGTTTAACAGCTTTAGAATCCATATTCCATTTTTTAAGCATAATCAATGACGGTAAAAATGTTGAGGAAAGAATCCATGCCCAGGCAATACCGATTGAAACAGAAACACCATAACCTGTCTGTACTTCCAATGGAGAATAAATCATCGATAGAAATGCCGCAATTGTTGTTAAACTGGTAAGAAAAATCGGAAGCAGGAGCGACATCATTGTTTGGGTAACCGCTTCTTTTTTATCGCCAAACAAACGCATTTTCTTAAAAAATTTGGTCATGACATGGACACCATCAGAATTGGCAATCGTAAGCAAAATTATCGGCATAGATGTATTGATTAGACTGAAAACAAATCGTTCCGATCCGGTAAAGTGGTAAATCCACCCCATACTCCCCATCATGGAAATAAGTGATAGAAATATGACGGAAAGGACCATCAAGACACCAGGTACACTGCGCAGGCTGCTTAATAATATCAGAACCATAACAACCATTCCAATACGAACGAGCATCATTACATCTTCCCGAATTAATACAGTCATGACGCCGGTTATATATGGCGGGCCCCCAAAATAAACATTGTAGCCTTCCAACTGTTTTTCAGCTAAATCGCGAATTTTAAACGCCAAAATAGAATAATTTGCTTTATCATACGGCTGAATCATAATATTCATATAATCTTCATTAGTGCTGATAAATCGTACTTTAACATTTGGATTCCGATTTAAGTAATCTTCTATTGATAATAATTCTTCTGCTGAAAGATCGCGATAAGGAATCAAATCATCTATCAATAAAAAACCATCATCATTATCCATCCGGTTCATGGTAGTGACACCGTTTACTTCGTCCACTTCCGGCATCGCTTCCAGTTCTTCAGTGAAATCCCAAACTTTGGCAATCATTTCCTGGTTAAATACAGATTCACCGGGATGTCCAAAAGCAACATAAATAAATTCTGTGTTACCAAATTCTTTTTTTATCTCATCCCAAGTTTGGCGTGTGGGTATATCCTTCGGCAACAGTTTCATCATATCGTCTTCTATGAAGAAATAGCGTAAACCCGACGCCATGAAAGCAGTAAAAATCAAAGATAAAATGATTGTCCTTTTGGGATAATTCATTGATAGGTTGGTTATCCAGTGTTTAATGGGGTGTTCTTGCATACTAGTGTTTGCTTTCCTTATATGTTTGCATAACCTGTATTCCTTTTTCAGTAAAAATACCATTTGCCACTACATTTGCAAATCCAACAACTGTATCTTTAATCGGCAAATCATTCTTCAGAAAAAATTCCGGTTGGAATGTATTGTTGACCATATTGATAAAAACGATAGAAAAATGTTTCATATTCACATCGCTTCTGGCCAAGCCTTGTTTCTGGGCAGATTTAAATATTTCATAAAAATCCTGCTGCCGATTCAAGCGGAACGATTCGATTTCTTTCCACACAGCTGGATAAGTTGTTTTTAATTGTACCAATCGTTGTACGGGTGCCTTGGTAGCAAATGTGGAAATATGTTCCATTACTTTCACAAATTGGATGACAGGGTTGTCTCCATTTTCTCTTACTTTTTTAAATAAACGCTCTATTTTCCCCGTCATAAAATTGACAATTTTTCGGATGAGTTTTTCTTTGGTTGGGAAATACTTATAAATGGTTTTTTTGCTCATCCCTAATCGGCTTGCCAAAGATTCAACCGTGAATGATCTCACACCCGTTTGAGCTATAGATTCAAATCCCTGCTCCAGGATTTGTTCTTCTTGTTCTGTATATTGATTAACCATTGGAAACGATTTACGTTTATATCGTTTCCGAAATTAGAAAAAAATTTATTTCAAGTCAATAACAGAATTAATTATTCATAGCCAATTGAACCATTATTACTATGTCATTCATCGTAACAACCCCATCTCCATTTAAATCTGCAGGTGGTGTTGGGTTATAACCTGTACCATAAATCATATCTACTGCTAAACTTATATCTTCAATATTTATCTCGCCATCAAAATTGACATCTCCCGATGTAAACACTGGAAAATCATCTATTAAATAGTTTAATTCATATCGTTGAGCTCTGGCGATCATTATGTTATTTCCGGGGAATATATAATTCCATACAATGCTTCCACTGGATGTCACTTCAAACATATGAGCATCATCTGCTTCTATAATAAGTGTATTACCATTGGGTAAACGAAAAGCCCCTGATTGTACATTGGAATAAAATCCGCCGCTATGCATCCAAACAGGCCCATTGGGACCATAAGGATCTGATCCATTCAATATATAGTTTCCTGTTGAATCAACTGGAGTATTTATTTCAAACACAGCTGAATTATTATTCTGGTAATTATTATTGTAACATATTAGATGACCTCCACCAGGATAGTTAGCAGGAATCCAGTTAATTCCATGCTGGGAATTCAATTGTTGACTTGATCCATTACCTCTATCATACACTTGCGGATTACCCCATCTATACAAATAATCTCCACCTTTTCCTGAATTCCCACCTGAATGAGAGGCTGCTTCAGAGGTGGTTGTACTGTGGTCAATGATATAAATCTCACCCATCGTCCTTGATGATACAACAATCTGGTCCAGATCAGTATTATAATCAATAGCATTAAAATGCATCCAATCGGCGTGTGAGTTACCAGGCCCTTGTGTACCGCCAACCATTCCATAATTGATATTCATTAATTCAGGATGGTCAGCAATAACACCATAGTTTGGTAAGGCCGAGTCTACATCTTGAATCAAATGGTCCCATAAATGCCATTCCCAAACTATATTGGCACTATCTGTGCCAATAGGCTCCAATTCCAGAATGGCTTCAAACCACATTTCATTTAGAGGATTATCGATCGTTTGCCGGCCCATGGCATAGGCTTCTGCTGCTGTTTTTCTTTCCCAGGCTATGACAAGAATATTGCCGTTTGGTAACGGCTGAATATCATGATGGTGCTGATATTGATTGTCGGAAACTGTATAATACCAAAGAATATTGCTATCCCAATCTAAACGGGCAATGCCGCCGCCAACACCGCCATTAGTCATGGTGGGGTTCTGTACCCGATATGGATAAATAATTGTACTGTCTTGCTGCAGATAGGCCATACTTGCTGGACCTCGAGAATGATTCCAAACATTTATTACATTGAGCTGATTATTAATTAAATAGGTAGTTCCATTACCGCCGCCACCCGGTCCACCGGCTTGAGGTGAAAAAATTGTATATCCATTAAATGCCTGGCCAAATAAACCACAGACTAATATGATGGAAAAAATAATTCGTTTTAATAGATTCATATATTATTCAAATTTTGTTTAACCAATAGACTAAAATATAGTCAATTAGTTAAATCTGATGGTTAAGTTAATTGTATTATTTAATTAATATACTATAACTCTGTAAAGCAAATAAATTAAAAATACCTTTGAAAACATCCAGAGCATTTAAATCATACTTTACGATAGGACGCACATTTGGAACGTGGATCAGTCCAATTATTTCTGGGCTCCTGTTGTTATTTCTTCGTTTAGTCGTTGGAATAGGATTAAAGTTGGATAATTTATTTTTTCCTTCCATCCGGAAAAAGAAAATTTCACCCATAGTTATTGTCGGTAATCCACGTTCCGGTACAACATTTTTACACCGCTTTCTCATTAATCAAGGCTTGGGAACCGGTGCTCAATTATGGCAAATGGTTTATCCTTCGCTTACATTGCAGAAATTGATTAAACCACTGCTTCCGCTTTTAGAAATCATAAGTCCTGCCCGCCATCATTCCACAGCAGCTCATAAAACCAGTTTAACCTCTATCGAAACGGATGATGTTTCATTGCTTTTCAAATATTTCGATGGATTTTTCCTTTACGGTTTTATTCTTTCTTTTGCTGAAGAAGACCTTTTTGACTGGTTTGATCCAAAAAAAAGAAATACATCTGAACGGGATTTCGACTGGTATGAGAGATTTTGGAAACGTTTAGCTATTTCTGCCAAACATGATACAGTGATTCCAAAGCTCTTTTCATTGAGTACAAATATTCCTGCTTTTCTAGATCGTTTTCCGGATGCAAAAATAGTGTACATGGTTCGTGATCCTTTAAATGTGCTGCCTTCAGGATTAAGTTTGGTAACAGGCGTACTGGATAAACGATTTGGGTTTTGGAGTCTGGATCAAAAAATTCAACAGCGATTTCTAAAACGTCTATATAATGCCTTATTAGAATTATTGAAACGGTTTCATGAAGATTGGCAAAGCGGTGCTATTGATCAATCAAAAGTATTCATTGTAAAATATGATCGTATTATGACAGATTTTGAAGAATTAATGAACGACATACTTATATTCATGGGAGCAACTCCCACTGATGAAATGATGACAGAAATAAAAAATACAGCTGAAAGCCAGCGGCAATACACAAGCGCTCATCAATATAACTTAGAGAAATTTGGATTAACTGAAGACCAAATTCGTTCAGACTGTGCATTTATTTATAATACATTTTTTGCTTCAGAAAATGATGAAGATGTCTAAAATTTCCTTAATCTTTTTCAGTTTAAGCTTGATCTTTGGTCTGGATCTTTCCGGGTTAAATACAAATCAGGACTGGACTACCCTGCAGAATGATGCTGTCATTATTAAGACCACACAGTATTTGGGCTTTCCCATATGTAATACAGAAACAACTCTTCCTTTTTCCTTAAAAACAATTTCTGCAATTATTGAAAATGTAAATGAATATCCCGATGTGTTTCTACGGGTGACCCAAGCAAGATCATTGGAAGAAGACATAGTCCACATCATGCTGGACATGCCGTTTCCATTTGCAGGGAGAGATTACATCATTAAGTATAACAAACATAAATTCGGCAACGAATGGACATTCAATTTTTCTGCAGTCGAGCATAAAGATGCTCCCCTTAATAAAGGTCATGTGCGCCTGATACATGCTGCCGGCGAATGGAAATTGACTGCAATCAATGATCATGAAACGAACGTTGCTTACATGTGGAATGGAGAATTACTTGGTGATTTTCCGACTTGGGGACTTTCCCGTGCCTGGGTCGAGCAAGGAAATGAAATGATGGAATGGCTTAATGATGCACTTAAAGATTAATTTATGAAAATTAAAACAATACTATATATACTATGTAGTTATACGCTAATTGCCCAGTCATCTACACAATACAGCGGGTATGTACATTTATACGACATTCACCGTTTATCCGACCGTTCGATCATTCACCTTCCCTGGCGCATCTTCAGCTTGAACGTGGATCATCAAAGAGGGGATTTTGCATTTAATTCAACCTTGGCAATGGAATATAAGATCCGTGAGGATGATTCCTTTTTCTCCAGCAGTGATCCCCAGGAGTTTACTTGGGACTTGCGGGAATTGTACGCCAGCTGGTTTACATCCTTTGGAGAAATAAAGGTTGGTAAACAGATCCAATCCTGGAGCAGCGTGGATGATAACAGCCCAATCGATAACATCAACGCCTATGATTATTACTACATCTTCAATTTGGGCAGTGACCGAAAATACAGTTCACTGGGATTAACCTTGGACTATTATTTGAATAATACAAAACTAGGTTTCTATTATTCTCCCCTGCACCATACCAATAGGCTGCCCATCAACGATCCTGAATTTCCTATTCAATTACCTGTTACACCAAGAGCATCGCAAATAATAAGCCCAAATAACCCAGATGAATACGGTATTACACTGCAGCAAAAAATGAATGTTGCAGATCTTTCATTTACCTATTTCAGTGGATATGACAGATTATTCAGCCTGAGCGGCTCCAATGTATTTACAAATCAATTTCAGACAATGTCTGTACTGGATACTGTTTTTTCATTTCGCAAAACAGATATGATCGGCGCCGGGATCGTTATTCCAACAAAATGGATCATCCTGCGGGCTGAATATGCTCAATTTTCAACTTTTGATAATAATGACTCTACTTCTATTTCGAACAAAGGACCTTCGAGAAGTTTTGGCTCGGCAAATGAAGTGTTTTTCTCTCACGCGTTTGAAACAAAGGCAAAATATTATCAAACCATATTACAACTGGAAACTGAATTACCGGGAGGAATTGAATTCATCGGCCAATATTTCAAATATGATACACTTTCGTTCAATGCTGAATATTTGCCGGATGTGGACCTGCCCTTATTTGAAGCAGGTTTTGACCCCTATTCTGTATTCTTCCCCGGAATGGGAACACCTTTGGCAATTATGGCACCTGAAGTTATTATCATGATTTTTAATAAATCATTCTTGAATGAGCAATTGCTTATTGAAACACTTTTTTTATTGGACCAAGCCACTTATAATGGTACTAAAGGAAATGGACGCTTGATCGAATTAAAAAGCACGTACGACCTTTCTGCATCATTAAAACTGATCACCGCACTGACGAAAGTAACAGGCAATTCATCACTGGATGACAATTATACTTTTAATAATATGGTAGACTTCTCCCACATTCGGTTTGAATTGAAATATTTCTTCTAAATTATTTCAACAGCACCATCTTCTTGGTCTGTATAAAACTTCCGCTTTCGATTTGAACAAAATAAAGACCGCTTAGCTGGCGGCTTCCATCCCATTGGATACTATGATATCCTGTAGATAATTCATCATTTATAAGTGTAGTGATTTCATGTCCAACAATATTATACACCTTTACCGTAACAAACTCTGTTTGAGGAATTGAGAACTCTATTGTGGTCGTTGGATTAAAGGGATTGGGATATGGATTAAATAAGTGAATTTTATCCGGTAGAAAAAAATCTCCGGTGACAGCTGCGGCATCACAATCCTGGGAGTCTGCTACCATAAACGAATAATAAAATTGATCCAGGCTAATATTAAAATGCTCACTGTTGGCTATACATTCAGGCACATCATCACAAAGCTGATTGCCGCCGATGGCGAAATAGGGATACCAGGCCGCATCCATGTCATTCCAATTAATATCAAGCGAGCATATACATGTCGGTATAAAGCTGATCTCATTATTAAATAGCCATAAATAATTTAGATTCTCCAAATTGCAGAACGATTCAGGTAATGAATCCAGTTCATTATAGCCGGCGTCCAGCAGGTATAGATTGGATAAATTGCCAAAATCCTCCGGAAGATTTTGTACTCGATTATTGGAAATATACAAGGACTGCATATTGGTTAATTGGCTGAAACTGGGTGGTATTTCTGCAATTCTGTTCCACTCCAGATACAGTGCGCTTAATTCATTCCAGTTGCCTATACTGTCCGGAAGTACAAAAATAGTATCATTCACTCCACTGTCATTACCATAATTGCCGGCAACAAGGATTTTTAACCTGCCGTTATTCCACGTTTGTGTTCCAAGCTCAAGGGGAGAATCATAGTCCAGGCCATTTTCACTGATCAGTGTATCAAGCACATCAATATCGTTGGTATAAAAACAGCTGTCCCCATCAATAATATTTACTGAAGCGGGAATGGTATCAAAATAGGTGTATTCAGGATTGCATTGTGCATGTAATGGAAATTGGATTAGGATTAGGAGTATGACTGAAAATTTCATTTATTTAAGGAGTAGTACTTTTCTTGTTTGTGTTTTCATACTTGATGTTAGTCTAAGAAAATATACGCCGCTTGGCAATGAAGAAGCATTCCATTGAATAGTGTATTCACCTTGGTTTAAATCCTTATCGATTAATGTTTCTACCAATCGCCCGGTTACATCAAAAACTTGCAGAAGCGACGCATGCGTCGCAGCTATACTAAACCGTATGGCGATTGTGGGATTAAACGGATTTGGAAATGGTTCATATAGCTTAAATGCATTTGGCAATAATTCATCATCAATTGCCACGGGGAATGTATAGGCATTTACATTGACTGTTTTTGTTAATTGAATATGATTGATTGGAGTTACAGTGAAAACCATTGGATTCGCTGATGCAAGATCACTTATTTGATCAGCAGAATATACGGCTGTGAAATTTTCTCCCGGTTGAATGAATACTTCTTGAATGGATGAATCAAACCAGCCTTCATCATCTACTAATGAATATGCATACGTAACTGCATTATAACCTTCATTATGAATTTCAAACGCAACTATGGAATCTTCTACAGAAACACTCGGCTCTGATTCATGCGTATGGAGATCTTGAGTAACTATACTAAAAGCCACCGGATAAATTCCCGGAATGCGCATCGCTCTGTATACTGCACCATTGGGCAATGTCAAATTCAGGTCCGCTTCCCAGACGATTTCACCATTGGTGTTCACTTCCAGGGATGTACCGCCGCCGCCAACAGTGGTAATTAAATAATTGCCATTATCCAGTTTTTGTGCATTGCCGGAAGCAAAACCAAATAATTCTGTCGGTAAAACATATTCCCATTCTATCGTTGCATTTTGATTTGCATCATCGATTTCAATTTCTATAGCTCTGGAGGTGGGTTCATCTGTCTCCAAAAAAATCTCACTCAAATTACCGTTATCAAAGGTAACAATATTGCCATTATTCAGTACTTGCAGACTGTGCTGAAAACTGAAACCCAGATCATGTCCAAAATCCACTTCACCGGATGAAAATTCATGACCCATATTCCAAACAACATTACCACTGGCATGATCAATTTTGGTTATTCTTGATAAGTGCCGTGTAGAAATGTAAATGGCATTGTCTTCTTCAGAAAAAGTTATGGCGTTTATGTGGGTCCAATCGTACTGCTGATCTATATAAGCCTGGTCCCAAGTCCCGCCAATATCATCATAATCCTGCATATCATAATAATCGAATGTGTTCCAGCTCCAAACCACTTCCTTTGTATCTTTGTCCCATTCCACGATCTTATCGCCCACCCAGGGAAATTCTAGCGTTACACCATCAGCTATATAACCAAGTCCCTGAAATAATGATGTCCAACTGCCAATAGGAATTGGCCCAATTTGACTTACGGAAACAACGCCCATATAATTGCCATTGGGTAATTGGATCAAGTCATGATGCAAAAATTCATCATTGGGTTCCTCCCAAACAAAATCATTATCAATATTAAATTCCACTCCCGGCAAATTGTTATTTAATGAATTGTCCAAGTAACAGCCGAACAGGTCGCCATCCTCATTGGTATTATAAAAAACCAGATCGTCGTTCCCGGAATTCCAGATTTCATTTCCATTAAAATCCACAACTGCACTATAGTAATTGAAAAATGAACCAAATATTGTGACTCCATCCGCTATAACAGATTCATTGGAAAAAGTAGTCGTTACATTTGATATTTGTTCGGCTGTGGTAAATGTGAAAACGTCTGACCAGGGACCAAGATCGCCACCCAGATTATGTTTTCGGACTTTCCAATAATATTGCGAACTCCATTCGATATTTTCTCTAGCGATATAAACCAAGGTTTGGTCTGTCACATTAATCACAACGTCGGTAAAATTATTATTATTGGAAACCATTAGTTGATAGCGATCTGTCGATGGAATTTGCTCCCATTCAAACTGGACGTATGTATGATACAAAGCGCTGTAATTCGGCGGCTGAATCAGATCAGCATTTGTTATGGCTAGAAATGAAATAATGAATAGTAAGTGTTTCATAAATTTATATCGATAAATCAGGAGCAAATTTATTAAACCCAATATAATACTATTAGTTAAATGTAATTTTAGTTTCTTATGACAACGTCTTTTCAACCACCAATCGTCGTTTTGGCCAATGGCCGTTTTCCATCGCATACAATTCCACTGCAAATCCTTGATGAAGCAGGGACAGTAATTTGCACAGACGGCAGTGCGGATACATTGCTGCAATTCGAGCGTACACCCCATATTATCATAGGCGACCTTGACTCAACAAGTCTTAATAAAAACGAATTCCCGGGCCTTTGGATTGAAACACCTAACCAAAATAAAACAGACCTGCAAAAAACACTGGAATGGTGTTTTGTCAACGATTTGCATGACGTTATTGTGCTGGGTGCCATGGGACATCGGGAAGATCATAGTTTAGGGAATCTGCATGTTTTGGCGGAGTTTTCCGAAAAGATGAATATCCATTTTGTATCAGATTATGCGTCCATCCATTGCTGCAAGGGAAAACGGTCGTTTCCATCTATAAAAGGCCAGCAGATTTCCATTGTTGCCATTGAGCCTGTTGAGTCAATAACAACTAACGGGTTGCAATACGCTTTGGATAACGAACCATTGCCACAGGCCTGCAATGGTATCAGCAATGCGGCTGAAGGTACTGAATTTTCCATAGACACGATTCACCCAGTCTGGTTGTTCATCAACCACTTTGGATGAGGCAGTTGTGCACTCTTTAGACTGGCTGGCCATTGGCGGATATGTTGTCCTGCTGCTTTGGCTGGGATTTTATAAATCAGCAAAAAAAGAAGAATCTAAAGATTTTATCCTGGCCGGACGGAAATTGAGCCTGCCGGGGTTTATTGCTACGCTGGTTGCCACATGGTATGGCGGCATTCTGGGGATTGGTGAAAACACGTATAATTACGGCATCCAAACCTGGTTCATTTTCGCCCTGCCCTATTATATATTTGGGCTCTTGTTTGCAATTTTCCTAGCACCACGAATTAGAAACCTTCCTCACCGTTCCATCCCCGATCACTTTAAGCATCATTTTGGACATAGTGCCGGAATCGTCAGCGCCCTGCTGATTCTATTTCTCGCTTCCCCGGCACCCTATATTTTGAGTCTCGGTTTACTATTGAAACACACTGTTGGCTGGTCACTGCAGTCAGCAATCCTCATTTCCACAGGGTTGAGTTTAATCTATATCTGGTACGGCGGATTTCGATCTGTCGTGCGCACGGATATACTGCAATTCGGGTTTATGTTCGCCGGATTTATATTACTGCTGATCTTTGCTTGGGGACTCAGTGATGCTCCAATTACTCTGATTTCAACTCTGCCGGAACGCTATTTCGATCCCACCGGCGGGAATTCTATCCAATATATACTTGTCTGGTTTTTTATTGCCATGTGGACGTTTATTGATCCCGGTTTTTACCAACGCACGGCGGCGGCCGGTTCTCCTGGTACAGCAAAAAAAGGAATTCTGATTGCAATTGGCTTTTGGTTTATTTTCGATATTTTAACTATAACTACAGGCCTCTATGCAGTGGCGTTATACCCAAATCAAGATGCTGCCATGGCCTATCCTGAACTGGCTTCTCGTATCCTTCCTCCCTTCGTTTATGGCATTTTTCTGGTGGGTTTATTCTCCACCATCATGTCCACTATTGATTCTAATGGACTCATTTCTGCAATTACTTTTGGACGTGATATCCTGCTGCGGATTCAGCAAAAAGATGAACGGGGAAATGAAAGGGAATATATCCGTAAAGGACTGGTGGTCATGGCTTTTATCGCCGTATTGTTGGCCTTAAGCATACCATCTGTTGTTAAATTATGGTACGTAATCGGCTCCATCATTGTACCGGGCATCCTGCTTCCTTTTCTCATGACCTTCACCAAAATGAAATTAAATGACCGCAAAATAATCCCCACATTGTTGATACCGGTCATTACTGCTATTTCCTGGTTTTATTATGGAAAAATAATCGGCCACTACCCCGGAAATATTGAGCCTTTTTACCCGGGATTGCTCATTTCTATTGTGCTTATTGGAATATGGAAAAAATGAAACTGGAAATAGAACGAAAATTTCTTGTCCGGGATAACTGGCCACGTCCGGATGCAGGGCAGCACTGTATCCAAGGGTATATCAGTGCTGATAAACATAAATTATAAATCAATACTGATTTGCACTACCAAGCACATTTTTTATTTTGTGTTTGTACAGTTCTTTTAGTGCTTCACGGGCCGGCCCAAGATATTTCCGCGGATCGAACGCTTCAGGAGAATCATTAAAAACTTTACGGACTGCTGCGGTCATTGCAAGGCGTCCATCTGAATCAATGTTAATCTTGCATACTGCAGAAGTCGCGGCCTTCCGAAGTTGTTCTTCCGGAATACCAATTGCTTTTTTTAACACACCTCCGTTTACGTTGATCAAATCCACCAAATCCCGCGGCACAGAAGATGAACCATGCAAAACAATCGGAAAACCGGGGAGTTTTTTTTCTATTTCTTCCAGTACATCGAATTTCAGTGGTGGCGGAACCATCTTTCCATTTTCGTCCTGTGTGCATTGTTCTGGAGTGAATTTAAAAGCACCGTGGGACGTCCCGATGGAAATTGCCAATGAATCACAGCCGGTTCGTTCAACAAATTCGATTACTTCTTCCGGGCGTGTATACGTGGACTCTTCAGCGACTACATCATCTTCAATCCCTGCCAAAACGCCAAGTTCAGCCTCTACGGTCACATCAAACTGATGGGCATAGTCTACCACTTTTTTTGTAAGAGCGATATTCTCATCAAATGAATGATGTGACGCATCAATCATCACTGATGAAAACCCCATGTCTATGCAATCTTTGCACAATTCAAATGTGTCTCCGTGGTCCAAATGAACAGCGATGGGGAATTTCCCGCCGAGTTCCCGGGCAAATTCCACAGCCCCCTGGGCCATATAGCGCAGGAGTGTCTGGTTTGCGTACTTTCTTGCCCCGGATGACACTTGCAAGATAACTGGTGATCCAGTTTCGGCACAGGCCTGTATAATCGCCTGTAACTGTTCCATGTTGTTAAAATTATAAGCAGGGATAGCGTATTTTCCTGCCATTGCCTTTTTGAACATCTCTCTGGTGTTCTCAAGACCTAATTCTTTGTAGTGTACTGACATTGTATTCTCTCTTAATTAAATTAATTACTAGGTTTTTCTGGTTGTTGGGCCTGTTAAATCTGGTTTTCAATTTCCGTTAATAATTGTTTATACCAATCCTTTTCAGTATCAAAAGGTTTTCCACCTTTAATTCGACTAAAATCGATAAGGTTCATTTCATTATTATTATTTTCGTCCAAACCTGCGACTCCGCTTTTTCCATCCAACGCCATGTCAGATGCCAATGCAGCAGACTTTTTGATTAATTCCAAGTCATATTCATTGGGCGCTGCTGATCGAGCAAAATAACCGCTTTTCTGAACCAATACTTTATCAGCATTTAATTTTTCTTTAAACTTTTCTGCAAACCATTGACCGGGGTTTATTTCATCCAAGCGTACATGACCAAAGGCATCCCGTGGAACGTTCTCCCCTTCTGCCTCCATTTCTTTTACGATTGTTTCAATCCCGGCACCTTCGCTCAAAAAAATATTTACACCATCTTTTTCATCCATCCGTTTGTTTAAACGTTCGCATTCTGCTTCAAAATTCAATTCTTCTTCCGGTATATACACTGCGTCCACATCCCAACGCTTACGGGAAATAAGCATGGAATCCACAAATGATTTTCCATCAAGGCGTTCACGATATTTTTTAGCAGTTGCCGCTGTGAGCCAACCACAATGTCGCCCCATGACTTCATGTATTATAAGTTGTCGAGTACTCGTAGTGTTTTCATTGGCAATATTTTCAAAAAAGATGGCACCCTGTTCCGCTGCCGTATCAGCACCTAAAGAACGAGCAATTGGAAACACATCATTATCCACAGTTTTAGGTAACCCGACGACAGTAAGGCCATAATTATTTTCTGAAAGAAAGTTGGCTAATTCAGCAGCCATTGAATTCGTATCGTCCCCACCAATCGTATGAAGTATATCCACCCCATCAGATTTAAGTTGGTTAGCGGCAACCTCAACAGGATTTTCACCATCTTTTATATAACCGTTTTTAACGCAATTTTCCACGTTGGTTAATTTTACACGACTATTCCCGATTGGGCTACCTCCATATTTCATGAGGGTGTCGGCATGGCTATGAGCATTATCCGGAAATGAAATTGAATTCCCCAACAACAATCCGCGGTAACCATTTAAATATCCAATGAGATCGGCGTCCGATTCCTTAACATGATATTGTTTGATCAGGGCGCCAATAGACGCCGAAAGGCAAGGCGCCAGTCCTCCGGCTGTTAAAAATGCAATTTTCATTTAGTTAATTGAGTACTGATAATGTTGTTAAAATCTTTATATATTTTTGTAACTAATTAGCTGATTTCAAATGGAAAAAATCATGTGGAAACCGTCTGTTGAGCAAATTGAACGCTCGCAGATGTTTGAATTTAAAGAATTCATCAACACGAGGCATGGGCTAAATCTTGATTCTTATACAGATCTTCACGATTGGTCCGTAGATAATATCCATGAGTTCTGGGCTTTCGCATGGGAATTTTTTGATATTATTCATACACAGCCTTATACGCAGGTTGTAGATGATGTTTCCAAAATGCCTGGGGCAAAATGGTTTACCGGCGTTCGCCTCAATTTTGCAGAAAACCTTCTTCGACGACGAGATGATAAAACAGCGCTAATTTTCAAAGGCGAAAGCCAGCCAGTACGAAAACTCACTTATGCTGAATTGTATAGTGAAGTGGCTAAAACAGCTGCAGCCTTAAGAACTGCCGGTGTAGAAAAAGGTGATCGCGTAGCTGGTTTTGTTCCCAATATGCCCGAAAGTATTATTGCCATGTTGGCCACGACGTCTATCGGCGCAATTTGGTCATCGTCCTCTCCCGACTTTGGAATCAAAGGTGTTCTGGACCGTTTCAGCCAAATTGAACCGAAAGTCCTATTTGCAGCGAATGGTTATTTTTATAATGGAAAATTCCACGATTCATTAGAAAAATTGAAAGGTATATTACATGACCTTCCTAGCGTTGAAAAAGTAGTTGTAATTCCTTATAGTGATGAAGACCCGGATATTTGTATCATCAGCAACAGTATACTTTTTTCGGATTTTATTGATAATGATGAAGAAGAAATTGAATTTGAACAATTACCATTTGATCATCCATTATATATCATGTATTCATCCGGGACCACTGGCCTTCCAAAATCAATCGTCCATGGCACCGGAGGAACATTACTTCAACATTTAAAGGAACTTCAGCTGCATTGTGATTTATGTGAGCAAGATACGATCTTTTATTTTACAACCTGCGGCTGGATGATGTGGAATTGGTTAGTGAGCAGTCTAGTTACAGGTGCTTCATTGGTTTTGTACGATGGCGCCCCGTTTTTTCCGGACGCAAATGCCATGTGGAAGATGGCAGAAGAATTGGGAATCACTGTTTTTGGTACCAGTGCTAAATTTATCGCGGGCAGTGAAGCCGCCGGCAATAAACCCATTTCAACCAATGATCTTTCTAATGTACGGCTGATACTTTCCACCGGTTCACCGTTGATGGAAGAAAATTTTGATTATATATATCGTGATGTTAAAAAAGATGTGCAATTGGCATCCATATCAGGAGGAACAGATATCGTTTCCTGTTTTGCCGGCGGCAGTCCTATGCTGCCAGTGTATCGCGGTGAGTTACAATGCAGTGGGTTGGCGATGGATGTAGATGCCTTTGATCACAAAGGAAAATCCAGTCGAAATGCAAAAGGTGAACTTGTATGCAAAAAAGCATTTCCTTCTATGCCGATTTATTTTTGGAATGACCCTGATGGTCAAAAATATCACAATGCTTATTTTGACAAATTTGAAAACATCTGGTATCATGGAGATTATATCGAAATTAATGATCATGGTGGTGTAACAATTTTTGGCCGGAGTGATGCCACATTAAATCCCGGTGGCGTTCGAATCGGTACAGCGGAGATCTATCGCGTGGTGGAACAAATGGCCGAAGTGGCCGATAGTTTGGTTGTGGGTGTACAGTCAAATGGGGATGAACAGGTGGCCTTGTTTCTTAAAATGGATGAAGGTGCAATACTGAATGATAATTTGATAAACCAGATTAAATCATCTATCAGGGCAAATTGTTCACCGCGTCATGTTCCATCCATAATTAAATCTGTAGAGGATATCCCTTACACAATCAGTGGGAAAAAAGTTGAATTGGCGGTGAAAAAAATAATTCATGGCGAAGAGGTCACCAACAAGGATGCCCTGGCAAACCCTGAAGCATTGGACTGTTTTAAGGGTATCTTTTGATTATTCCAATTATAACTCTTATTATTTCTGTCATACTTTTTATTGGGTCATGGCGAAATGAAAAACGGATTTTGTTTCTTATTCAACTTTGCATTATTTATGCATTGGTTACTACCGGCTGGTATAATATCCAACATAACCCTCATTTGATAATTTGGTTATGTAACATTACCGCTGTCATAGGTTTAATCCTCTCGTTCAGATTTAACCAGAAACTCTTTGATATCTTTTTTTACTTTGCATGGACGGGCGATTTGCTGACGCTGTTGATCTGGCCCAACCCTGTCAGCCCTCCATTGGAAACTTATCCCTTATCATGGGCTGGATTCGTTTTAAAACACACAGCACCCCTTGCATTGACAATTTTATTTATCAAACAGGGACAGTTACTCAATAAAAATGCTGCATGGACGGCGTTAAAGGTTATGCTGATTTATGCCGGTTTTATTTCTATTTATAATTTACTTTTTGATCAGAACATTTTGGATTTGAGATATCCTACACTGGATATTGAACTATTATTTGGAGATTGGCCACTTTATATTGGTGTAAATATCCTCCTGGCATTCATCTGGTATTATGTAATTCATGTAATAACCAATCGCATGAAATTGGTAAAAGTTTTGTAAATTCCAATACCCCCATGGCGGCTGCTTTCCTTTTATTGGGAGCTTGTGATTAAGCGCAGCCGCCTTTTTTTATAGAGTCATTGCGAGCGAGGTACGAGCGTGGCAATCTCCTTCCTTTAGTAAACGTAAAGACATGATAAATCACCGGACGTTTACATCCTCAAGGAGATAGCTTCGTCATTTCATTCCTCGCTAAGACAAATTGTTTGTTTATTTAAAATAATAGATACTGTTATTGCGATGACAAATTTTCTGGAACTGAATTATTCATCATGGCGTACAAGCCCCTAATCACAAGCGTAAACTCAATGAAAGGAGCACGCCATGAAAAAAAACGATAACAGCTCAAAGGGAGCATTTGTTATTTCTCTTACATTCGCAGTGGTAGTTTTCACTGCGATTTACATTCAACACAAAACAACTACTGAATCATTTGTGAAAGTGGAAACACCCGCACTAAATGAAGAAGTGTTAGCTGTTGAACCGGAAATAGCTGAAGTAATGTATCCTGTAGAAAATGAATTGCTTGAAGAAGAAATTGCCACTCCGGAACCACCGGCAGTGATTTCTTTTACCAAAGCTTATTCCTCTGCCAGGGAAGCACTCGGCCCCGGCCAGATCTTTACTTGGAATGGGAATCAGTATTCAACCAATACTGCGGAAGAAGCTGCATCACAAATATTAACTGACGAACCAGAGAGCAACTTGACAAACGCACAAGACTCACTTGGCAATACCCTCTCCCATACACTTACTCCGTAACTGAAACAAAAAGCCCCCTGTTTTCAGGGGGCTTTTATTTTTTCAAGATCTTCCGGATCTGCGTTCGGTGCAGATACTGATGCCCCGCAGCCAAACATAACCATTGAAATGAATTCAAAGGTCCTAGCCATGGATGGTCGAATTTCATGGCCGAACTGCGGTGGTAGCGCTCATCGCTCATGACCGTGATAAATTCATCCTGGAAACCGTTGAAACGGCCGATGATCTCTGCCCCTGTTTTATCTGACGGTTTTACATCGGCAATATCGAGGTCTTTATTGGGTACTTTTTCTTCATTCAAGCTGATGATGATATCCTTTAATTCTCTTCCCACAATGACCAAGTGCTCCAAGACCATCACCGGGGACCAAAACCGTGAACTGTCTTCCAATCCACGCAGCCTGTCGATCAACACCGGAGTTAGTAATTGATCGTTATTCAAAAGTTCGATCAGTGCTTTGATATTCTGGCCTTCTTCGTGAAACAGTTCTACACCGGAATGCCAGGTCATGGTGCGGACATAATTGGGAAAGGTTACATAGCGCAGGTAAAGTGTTTCATACCAAGGCAGGCCTGCACCGGGTTCATCAAGGGTTGGCGATACCAGCATTAAATTTTATTAAACGCCTGTTCCAAGTCAGCAATCAAATCATCCCCTGCTTCTATACCGCCATAACGCATGAAAGAGTCTTGTATCTATTTTTTGTTGATTTGACATGAATTTTCCTGTATAATATTTGAAAGAATGTAGCTCTTAATAAGAAAAATGCGCAATGGAGTCAATGAGGTATTTGTCTTTATATTTTTTCTTATTATAATAGTCACTGGATTTTCACTCATTTAATGGACAATTAGAAAATGACAGAAGAAAAGAAATATAAAGGAAGTAAAACCAAAGTAGAATCATTGGTCAAAAAATTGATTAAGGATAACATGTATGACCCTAACGATGAGGAACATTGGCTTATCGATGAATATGATAGATTTAATCACCATGCAAAGGAATCATTAAATGTATTTGAAAAATATTATGGTGCGGTCTGGGATGATTTAAAAAAAATGCGGCGTATGAATATAGAAATTTTTT
>Ga0208896_1000090_pt1 | contig 47636 bp, 47 predicted proteins | sample ETNtaG_27_FD_185778 | JGI IMG/M metagenome (GOLD analysis project Ga0208896, IMG submission 185778) | Marine microbial and viral communities from oxygen minimum zone, Eastern Pacific Ocean - ETNP201406SV63 (SPAdes) (version 2) | ecosystem: Environmental > Aquatic > Marine > Oceanic ... | reverse complement strand
CATCCGGAGCCGGTCTCCACGTAGGGCATCCACTGGGTTATATTGCCACGGATATTGTTGCAAGATATAAACGCCATAAAGGCTACAATGTTTTGCATCCAATGGGGTGGGATGCTTTTGGTTTGCCTGCAGAACAATATGCAATCAAAACCGGTACACATCCATCTGTTACAACAAAAAATAATATAAAGAATTTCCGCCGACAAATTAACATGTTGGGATTCTCTTATGACTGGGATAGGGAAATCAATACCACTGACACCAATTATGTTAAATGGACCCAATGGATTTTTCTCCAGCTATATAAAAAGGGTTTAGCGTATGAAGCAGAGGTGCCGGTGAACTGGTGCCCAGAGTTAAAAGCAGTTTTGGCCAATGAAGAAGTGGTAGATGGCAAGTCGGAAATTGGTGGACACCCTGTTATTCGTGTACCCATGCGCCAATGGATGCTGAAAATTACCAAATATGCTGACTCTTTATTAGATGGATTGGATGATCTTGACTGGCCGCACAGTGTGAAGGAATTGCAGCGAAATTGGATTGGCCGTTCGACCGGTGCCAACGTTCAATTCCATATCCCATCGACAAATAAAAAATTAGGCGTATTTACCACTCGACCCGACACATTATTTGGCGCCACATATATGGTCATGGCACCAGAGCATCCCTGGGTAAAAGACCTGGTAACCAATGACCAAAAATCTGCAGTACACGAATATATAGATATCGCTTCCAAGAAATCTGATTTGGATCGAACCGACCTAAATAAAGAAAAAACAGGCGTTTATCTGGGCGCCAATGCGATTAATCCGGTGAATGGGAAAGAAATTCCCATATGGATATCGGATTATGTAATCATGAGTTACGGTACAGGTGCTATCATGGCTGTCCCGGGACAAGATCAGAGAGATTGGGACTTTGCAAAGGAATTCGATTTACCCATTATTCGGACGGTAAAGACTCCAACCGATTTTGCTGGAGAAGCATATATTGGAGATGGGGTCGCTATCAATAGTGATTTTCTCAATGGGTTAGAGATTAATGATGCAAAAACAAAAATTATTTCCTGGTTAGAAGAAAAAGAGTTGGGGGAGAAGGCCATCCAATACAAACTGCGTGATTGGTTATTTTCTCGCCAGCGTTACTGGGGAGAACCCATACCGATTATTCATAAGGATGGAAAAACCATTCCCCTGGATGAATCAGAGTTACCGCTTGAACTCCCTAAGATAGAAAAATATGAACCATCCGGTACAGGAGAATCACCATTATCTACCATCCCAGAATGGGTTGAAGTAAAAGATGATAGTGGCACAATAATAGGACTTAGGGAAACAAATACCATGCCACAATGGGCCGGATCGTGTTGGTACTTTTTAAGGTATATTGACCCAAATAATATTGAAAATGCTTGGGATAAATCGAAAGAAGCGTACTGGATGCCGGTGGATTTATATGTAGGAGGTGCAGAACATGCAGTTCTCCATTTACTTTATTCACGATTCTGGCATCATGTACTATATGATTTAGGATTTGTATCAACAAAGGAACCATTCAAAAAACTCTTTAATCAGGGCATGATATTGGGTCATGATGGGTCAAAAATGAGTAAATCCCGCGGAAATGTTGTAAACCCCGATGATACGGTTGATGCACACGGCGCGGACGCTATGCGCTTGTATGAGATGTTTATGGGGCCATTAGATAAGGCTAAACCCTGGAGCTCAACCGGATTGCAGGGATGTTCCAGGTTTATTAAAAAAATATGGGCGTTACTAATAACTAATGAGGGCGAATTATCACATCTAGTCACTGATGATGAACCAACTAAAGAAACACTGCGGTTTTTACATAATATGATTAAACGTGTGTCCCATAATATTGAGAATCTCCAATTTAACACATGTGTATCGGAATTTATGATTTTCGTCAATCATATTCATGGACTTGAAACTATCAATATAGATATCATTAAAACTTTTATTGTATTAATGAACCCATTTATGCCGCATTTAGCCCAAGAATTATGGGCATTATCAGGAAATAAATCTGAACTTACTTTTACTGACTGGCCGAATTATGATGAAAACCAAATTCTGTCCGATAAATTAAAACTAGCGGTTCAAATCAATGGAAAACGAAGATCGGAAATTGAAGTAGATCTAAATATGGAAGAAAATGATATAAAACAATTCGCGAAAACTGATTCAAAAATAATTAGGTACTTAGAAGAGAAGGAAATTGTAAAAGAGATTTATGTGAAGGGAAGATTAGTTAATATTGTTGTAAAGTGATAATTAGTTAAACATCATATTATACATAATATATATTATACATCAATTCAGCATTTCTTCTTTAAAACGGGTTAGATTCTCTTGTGACCCTATTATCATTATCTTTTGCCCTGATAATAACCGTTTTTCAGATCCAGGGTTTAATTCTGTCTTGCCATTTTCATTAGAAATAGCAACAATCAATAACCCATAATCTTCTCTTAATTTTGTTTCAGCAATAGTCTTCCCATACCATGTAGATAAACGCTCAACAGCAAATTCTTCTAATGAAAAGTCGACAGCCATATCATTGGGAGTCTCCAGTGATACCGTATCTTCAACAAAGGGACTAATCAATAATTCTGCCATTCGATGTCCGCCAGTGATATAAGGATTTACAACCTTATTTGCTCCGGCACGTTTAAGTTTTTTCCCCGTATCATGAAGCGCGCATCGGCTGATAATATATGCGTCTTTGTTTAGATTCCGTGATGACATGGTGACAAAAAGATTGTCCTGATCATTCTCCAGCACAACGACAATTCCTTCGCATCCTTCAATTCCCGCTTCTATAAGAATATCGTCCATTGTTGCATCGCCATAAATATGCATATATCCAATATCTTGAATTTTATTTATTTTTGATTCATTGATTTCAACAATGACGAATGGAATTCCTTTTTTATTCAATTCACCTGCAATGACGGCCCCCATTCTACCGTACCCGCAAATAATATAGTGTGATTTTAGTTTTGATATTTTTTTTCGCATAGTTCGACTCCGATACGTATTCATTTGAATTAATTCTGCACCCAATTCATATACAATAGCGGCAAAGCCGCTTACACCAAAAATTATTACAAGAACTGTCCAAAGTTTCCCTAAATCTGATAATGGATAAACTTCACCAAATCCAACCGTGGAAAGGGTAATTATCGTCATATAAATACTGTCAATGATACTCCACTCATCTCCGCCTATTATATAAAAACCCCCTGAGCCGATGGCGACAATCGCACTAAAATATAGTAAATATTTTACTTTTTTACCTTGAAACATTTTTAGGTTCCAATTTTATCCAATGTTTTCCTGCATCCACCTGAGGTAAGCAGCACTACTATCTTGGATGTTAACCATAATTAATTCGGGCAAATCATACGAATGGTTTTTTTCAAACATATTTTGAATGTCATTTTTGAATTTTGCATCTGTCTTGATCATGAGTAAAAACTCCGAATCCTGGTGTAGCTCATTTTGCCAATTATATATAGATTCAACATTTGGAATAATATTCACACACGCTGCTAGTTTATTTTCTACCAAATAGTTTCCAATCTTTTGGGCTTCTTCCCTGCTTCCTGTGGTTGAATAAATTATAACCGGTTTCATGCTATGAAGTTACGCTTGGGAATTATTCCCAACAAAAGAAACCAATTGAGTTGTTCGTGTGAATATGAAAAAAGTAATAATTTCCGTCCGGATATGCGCCCGTAGCTCAGCTGGATAGAGCGCTTGCCTCCGGAGCAAGAGGTCACAGGTTCGAATCCTGTCGGGCGTACAGTACTGAATCTAATTCAGAATAGTTTTTAAAATCTGTGTAAACTGGAGTATTTCTTTGTAGGTATTGTATAATGGCGTGGGTGCAATCCGAAGTACATCGGGTTCCCGCCAATCACAAACTACGTTTTTATTGACCAGCGTTTCATATACGGATTTACCATTTTTCGTTACTAAGGATAATTGACATCCTCGCTGATTGGGATCATTTGGTGTTACAATCGATATTTGTGGCAATTCACTCATAATTAGAGATTCTAGATAGCCTGTTAATTTATGACTTTCTTCCACAAATCTATCCATGCCTACTTCTTTATAAATATCCAAAGCATTCTTCAATGGCGCCATACTAAAGATAGATGAATTACTGATGCCCCAACCTGCCGTACTTTGAATGGGATCAATATTTGATTCCATTTTAAAACGGGTGTCTAATCGATTTCCCCACCATCCGGTAAACCTTGCCCCCTTCCATCGATGGTGTTTTTCATGAACGAAAACGCCGGATGGGGCTCCTGGCCCAGAATTAAGATATTTATAATTACACCATGCAGCGAAATCAACGTCCCAATCATGCAATTTGAGAGAGACATTTCCAGCGGCATGTGCCAAGTCAAATCCAATATAGGCTCCTCCTTTTTTACCTATTTTGGTAATGGCCTCCATATCGTATTTTTGTCCCGTATAGTAATTCACTCCGCCTAACAGAATTAAAGATATAGATTCTCCATGGGATTCAATTGTACTCAGAATATCTTCTGTATTGAGACAATATTCGCCTTTTTTAGGTTGGAGTTCAACGAGAGCCTCATTTGGATCGTAACCATGAAATTCAATCTGAGATTTTACCGCATATTGATCTGAAGGAAAGGCACCACCTTCTATAATGATCTTATATCTGGTATCTTTGGGTTTATAAAAAGAAACCATTAGTAAATGGAGATTCACGGTAAGTGCATTCATTAGCATGAATTCTTGCCATTGACCACCTATGATTGGTTCAAAGTCTGTTAAGAATTGTTGATGGAAGTCTACCCAATCTGACATATATCCATCTGCGCCCTTCAATGCCCATATTTTCGCTTGTTCATTGATTGAATCAGAAACACCTATGGGTTGAAGACCTAACGAATTTCCAGAAAAATACAGCAATGGCGTTCCATCTCTCTCAGGATAATGGAACTTTTTTCGAATGGATTTTAGGGGGTTGAGGTTATCCTTATTGTTGGCATAGGTTTCAGAAAATATTTCACCCATTATGCACCATATCGTCCACCATCAACAGACATATTAAATCCATTAATATAACTGGCTTCATTTGAAGCAATAAATGCAACTGCACTGGCAATTTCACTTGGTTTTCCTAGACGTTTTAGTGATGTGTTATTTGCCCATTCCAATTCAATCTCTTCGGAAGTAACACCCCGTTCAATCGCTTTACCTTCTGATAATTCCTTGAGTCTTCTAGTGGCTGTGTACCCGGGTAAAATATTATTGACGGTTATACCATAACCTCCCAACTCAAGTGCCAATGTTTTAGCCCATTGGGCCACCGCTCCACGAATCGTGTTAGAAACACCCAATCCCGGAATTACTTGATTTACAGAGGTTGAAATAATATTAATTATACGACCATAGCCATGTTCTTTCATCATAGGAACAATAGCCTGAGTAACTACTTGATTTGCAATTAACAATCGTTCAAATGCGATATGAAATTCTTCCTCTTTTGCATTGATTAATTCACCGCCATGAGGCCCGCCAGAATTATTGATCAAAATGTGGATAGGTCCCTTTAATTGATCCGATAGTGACTTTTTTAGTGCAACCATATCATTAAAATCAGCACATATAGCGGTATGTGTTTGCCCTGATGAAGTAGAAAGTTCATCACAAACATTTTTAAGTTTCTTTTGATTTCGGGCCATTATAATAATTTCCGCACCTCTTTCGGCCATAAGTAAGGCGATTGCTTTTCCAATACCATCGGTTCCGCCACAAACAAGGGTGCGTTTTCCTTCAAATTCTTTGTTCATTTATTTTCTTTCACATGAAAATAAAATCCGAGATTATCTTGAACTTCAATGGGTAAACTAGGTAAAGCCGACCTTGGTATTAAAAATGTGGTTAGTTCGCTGATATCTGTAAAAATACGATGCTTTTCAGCCGTTTTATTCAAATACTCAGAACCGGTTGAACCACCGGTTCCAATTTTCCGACCAATCATCCTAGAGACCATCAATGCATGGCGGTATCGCCAAGTGGTGAACAATTCATCAATATCGGCAAGTTTTGTCAGTAATCGGTAAGGATTTAGTAAAATGGGTTGATCTCTATATAATTGGATCAGCAATGCGGCTTGTGTTGCCTTAAGTGATAATCTCCAATTGCCATCTTCCACCATTTTGTTGTGTAAAGTCTTATCTAATACTACACCAAAGGATACTTCTGTTTTCGCATATTCAGTTAAATGTTTTTCTTTTTCTATAACAGAAAGTTTTTCATTAGTCTCAATTAAACGACGATCATCATGCAACATGTTCGAGACTGCTTGTTCATACTCATCCCAAAAAGATGTTTCACCCCAATTTAAAAAAGGTGTTCGCTCTAGCCATGATTCCATTAAATCGAATAGTGATTTTTCCGATTCTGATGCTTTAATCTTTTCCTGGTCTGATTCATGGAGATATGTACAGTAATTGGCATCACCATATGTATATCGATCTTCAACTTTCAGCCCCAATTTATTTTCTATTTTTCTAAACTGTACACTTTGGAATCCAGAAGCCGGAATAAGAAAATCCCTAAAATCAAGGAAATCCATGGGGGTCATTGTTTCTAATACATGGATTTGATCAATTAGGATTTTTTGGATTTCTATAATTCTGCTGAGTCTCGAGACTGCCGTTCCAATGTGGGTTTCGTTGATTTCTTTTTTACTAAATATGTCTAAGACTGAGTCCAACTCAAACAAAATTTGTTTAAACCATAATTCATATACCTGATGTATAATTATAAAGAGCATTTCATCGTGTGCATGCTGACCGTATTCATCGCTTTTTAATTTTTGGCTATCTAAAATTGTCTTAAGCCTTAAATAATCTTGATAGTATTGCGGTGGGTATGGTTTCTCTTTACTCATGTTTTCTTTCGAAAGAAAATTGGACAAAATTTATGAATTACAATTTATAAGAATAATCATAATAGTGATCGTTCAGCCGCTTCTACCGTATTTTCAACTAACATGGCAATTGTCATGGGTCCAACGCCGCCAGGGACAGGTGTACACGCAGATGCTTTCCCTTTCAAGGAAGCTTCTTCTCCATCACCGACTATTTTATATCCTTTGGGTGAATCGTTATCTACGCGGTTAATTCCAACATCTATAATAACCGCCCCTTCCTTTATATCTTTGCCCTTTAAGAATTCGGGTGAGCCCAAGGCCAGGATAACAATATCTGCCTGTTTTGTATATTGACCTATATTTATCGTACCCGAATGACAAATGGTTGTAGTTCCATTGGAATTTACTTGTTTTAAACTTGTTAAGATTGAAATGGGTCGGCCAACAATATTACTCCGACCTACCACAACAACATGTTTTCCTGAAATCGAAATATTGTAATGGTGAAAAATCCGCATTATCCCTTTAGGTGTACAGGGAATAAAAATTGGTTTTCCTGCTGTAAGACAACCCAAATTATATGGATGAAAACCATCCACATCTTTTTTGGGGTCAATTGCATTAATTATTGCATCTACATCTATATGGTTTGGCAGGGGAAATTGAACCAAGATACCATGGAATTGGTTATTCTTATTCAATTCATATATTTTAGAAAGTAATACTTCTTGAGTAATATCTGATGGATATGTTATCGTATCAGAAAAAAGCCCATGATTTGAAAATTGCCGGGTTTTATTTCGCACATATACTTGAGAAGCGGGATCTTCTCCAACGAGAATAACTGCTAAGTTTGGTGTAATAGATTGCGATTTTAATGCTGATATTCGACTTTTAAGCGCCGAATAAACAGATTGACTTACCTCTTTTCCATTTAGGATTGTTGTAGGCATGGTCAGTTTAAGTATTTTCTACTGCTGAAGCGCTTCGTCGACAATTTCTATCAAAGATGAAACTTTTCCCTCAACATCATTTTTGATTGTTTCCGTTTCTCTTTTTGCAGAGAACAAATCATCTGAAATGTTCATAGCAGCGAGAATAGCAACCTTTCCTGGAACTTGTGGAGTTGACAGTTCATCCTGGACTTCCCGCATCTTCATATCAACATATTCAGCGATATTTTTGATATATGTTGCATCGGCAGGCGCCTTAATAGTGTATTCCTGACCGTAGATAGTCACCTTAACGTAATTTTCACTTCCATCCATAGTTTCACTCATTTTTATTTAACGTAATTTAGCACTGAATTTTTTAGAAACCACTCGTATAATTTCATTTATCACTGAGTTTACGTCTTTGTCTTCAAGTGTTTTAGTACTGCTCTGGAATCGTAGGTTAATTGCCACAGCTTTTTTACCACTCCCAACTGATTCATCTCTGAATATGCTATAGGGATTTACTGACTTTAATATTGCTTTCCCATTCTTTTCAATTGCCGAGATAACCTCACCTACGGCCGTAGATTCATTTATAACGAAATTTAAGTCTCTATCAACAATTGGGAAATTGATTATAGGTCGGTATTTTATTTCTCTCTCTGATAATAACAATATTTTATTTAGATCAAATTGGAAACCAAATGATTTAGCGATATCTAAATTCATACCGTCAATAATATTATTGGATATATCCCCAATATAACCAATAACATCGCCTTGCGTATGAACTGATAAAGCATTCTCGAAACCGAATTCATTATCTGTATCCGGATGAAAAACAATATCATGAATTTTGATCCTCGCTAAAAATGTCTTTATTAACCCTTTAAGTACGAAAATTGAAGAAAGCCTACCTATTGAGCGGTGAATTGATTTCTGATGTATAGCGCCATGGATAATCCCTGAAAGATGAAACTTTTCAACTATTCCCTCCAACCCGGGCTCCTTTTGCTCAAAAACATTTCCCCATTCAAAAAGCATTAAATCTGAAGTACCATTTTTAATGTTGAAATCTGCTGTTTTCAATAACCCTTGAATTATGCTGGTTCTCAATTGGTTCATTTTATCCGATAAAGGATTCATAATTTTAACTGAAGGAATATCTAAAAGTGAAACTTGTCGGTTTGATTGTAAAGAATTATTAAACAGTTGAGTAAATCCCAATCCTGTCAAAATAGATGTGATGTGTGCTAATCCCTTATGAGGATCTGGGTTGTGCCCTTCCATCACACCATTATAATGATATTTCGATGGAACATTATCATACCCGTATACACGAAGTACTTCTTCAATTAAATCGACTTCACGTTCCAAGTCTGGGCGCCAAGTTGGTGGTGTGCAGATCCATTCATCGGATTTTCCATTTATACTACAACCCAACCCATTTAATGTATGAATAACAAAAGAATCATCGATATCGCATCCGGTTAATAAGTCTAATTTTTTTCGAGTTAATACAATTGGATTTTGGGTGATTACTTTCGGATAAGGGTCTACTATGCCCGGGACCCAATCCCCGCCTGCCACTTCTTCTAACAATTGAACCACGCGCCAATATGCATTTTTAGCGCCATTTGGATCTGCTCCCCGCTCAAATCGTTTTGAAGCATCTGTGCTCATGCCAAGAGATTTTGCCCCTTTTCGAATGGTGGGCGCATCAAAATATGCACTTTCAATCAAAACAGTTGTTGTATCAAATGTAACCGCACTGTCCAATCCACCCATAATACCTGCGATTGCCACAGGTTTTCCCTCATTGGTAATCATCAATTGTTCTGGAGATATTTTTCTTTCTATTTCATCAAGGGTGGTAATCTTTTCACCATTTTTACCTCGACGAATTAGAAGTGACTTTGATTCAAACTTATCATAATCAAACATATGTGTGGGATGGCCCATTTCCATCAAAACAAAATTTGAAATATCAACAATATTATTAATGCTTCTTTGTCCAATCGACTCCAATCTGTTTTTAAGCCAATCGGGAGATGGACCTACTTCTACATTTTGAACCACGCCAGCTACATATCGAGGACATTCATCTGTATTCTCAAATTCTATTGAAATCATGTCCTTGACTTCATTCTTCTTATAAATACGTGGATTATAATTCGGAGAGCTCAAGGGCGTTGACATTTTAACAGATAAATCTCTCGCAACCCCAATATGAGAAAAACAATCTGGGCGGTTGGGCGTAATATCTAATTCAATCGATGCAGCATTTTCTAAAATATATTGTACAAAAGGTGTCCCAGCTTTTGCATTTTCTTTCAAAACCATGATTCCATCATGCTCCTGTGAAATTCCCAACTCACTTTCTGAACAAATCATTCCATTACTTACTTCTCCTCGGATTTTGGCTTTCCCAATTTTAATCCCCTCAGGAAGAATTGACCCTACAGGTGCAAAGGCAATTTTTTGGCCTACATCAACGTTGGGTGCGCCACATACAACGGGTAGTTCATTTTTTCCATCAAAAATTTGACATAAACTTAATTTATCTGCATTTGGGTGAATATCTTTTGCTTTGACTTCACCAATAACAATATCAGTTAATTGTGTCGTATCATAGCTTTCTTCAGCTTCAAGTCCCAACATAGTGAGTAAATCTGCAACTTCTTGAGTACTGCTGGGTATCTTTACGAATTCCTTTAACCAATCTATTGAAATTCGCATTAAAATTGCTCCAAAAACCGCATATCACCTTGATATAATAAACGAATATCATCAATGCCATATTTTAACATACATATCCGTTCGACACCCATACCAAATGCAAAACCATGCCAATCATTTGAATCTATATCTACCGATTTAAAAACTTCTGGGTCAACCATGCCGCACCCGAGAATTTCAAGCCACTGTCCTCGTTTTTCACTCCAAATATCCACTTCTGCGCTGGGTTCAGTAAAGGGAAAATAACTTGGGCGAAATCTCATTTTTGTATCTGAACCAAACATTCGTTTAACAAAATATTCTAATATTCCTTTTTGGTCTGCAAAGGAAACAAATTTATCAACATAAAGTCCTTCTACTTGATGAAAGAGACAATAACTTTTGAAGCTGATAGCTTCATTGCGATAAACACGTCCGGGAATGATATATCGAAGGGGTGGATCTTTTTCTTCCATTAAGTGAATTTGGACATTGGAGGTATGAGTCCGAAGAACAGTTTTCGGGTCAATGAAAAAAGTATCCTGCATATCTCTTGCGGGATGTTCTGGGGGAAAATTGAGTGCGCTAAAATTATGAAAATCATCATCAATCTCTGGCCCATAGGCTACAGAAAAACCAATATCCATAAAAATTGATTTGATATCATCCATTATCTGCTGCAATGGGTGAATATGACCAATGGGAAAGGATAACCCCGGTAGAGAATAATCTGACTCTCCCTTATTGGGCGCGCCAGATTTAGATAAATCAACTTGGGAGTCAAAAGCAGAACCAATCTCTTGCTTCAATTCATTTAATAATTTACCCGCTAATGGACGCCCTTCCACAGGCACATCCTTCATTCCTGAAAAAAGATCCGCCACAAGACCTCTCCGTCCAAGATATTTTATGCGTAAATCCTCAATCGACTGGCTATCATTTGGGAAAGGATCTGAATCGGCTCGGAAAGATTTCTGAACCGATTCAATTGATTCCTTTATATTCATCAGCTGGATACGGCTTTAGCCAATTCAGCAAAAGAATTTGGCTCATTCATAGCCATATCGGCTAATACCTTTCGGTCGAGTTCGATTCCTTTTGCTTTTAATCCAGAGATGAATTGTGAATAGGACAAGCCGTGTTGCCGCGCAGCTGCATTGATTCGGATAATCCACAGACGTCTAAATTGACGCTTTCTCTGTCTTCTATCACGATATGCATACAGTCCTGCCTTCTCAACTGCTTCTTTTGCAGTTTTGAAGTTGCGGCTCCGGGCACCATAGTAGCCCTTGGCCTGCTTCACGATTTTGCGATGTCTTCTGTGCCGTGGCACAGAACTATTTGCTCTAGGCATTATATTCTCCTATTCTATTGAGCAATCATCCGACGGACGCGCTTTGTTTCAGATGAATCTACCAGATCTGGTTGACGCATTTTTCGTTTTGCACTGTTACTCCGGCGAATGAGCATGTGACTATGGTTTGCTTTGTTTCGTCTTATTTTACCAGTACCTGTCAAACGAAATCGTTTGGCGGCACTGCGTCTTGTTTTCTGCTTTGGCATTGACCTTCTCCTATTTGCTAGTCAAAACAATCGTCTGTCGACGACCTTCCAATTCTCCATGTTTTTCCACGACAGCTATGTCGGAAAATAAATCTATTATTTTGTCCAATACATCCAAACCTAAATCTAGGCGTGACATTTCTCGGCCACGATACATGAGCGTAATTTTCAGTTTACACCCATCCATTAGAAATTGTCTACCGCGATTCACTTTTGTTAATAAATCGTGATCATCTATTCTCGGACGAACACGCAATTCTTTAATTTTAACAACATGTTGTTTTTTCTTGCTCGCCTGAGCTTTTTTCTTTTCCTCATACTTGAGTTTTCCATAGTTGAGGATTTTAGCAACAGGTGGCTTTGCATTTGGCGCAACTTCAATCAAATCTTGCCCGACTTCTCTTGCCCGTGCAATGGCATCATCCAGTTTCATAACGCCTAATTGTTCACCAGTTTCAGAAATTAATCGCACTTCCTTCGCACGAATTTTTTCATTTACTTTTATTTTATTAACTTTCGCGATGAGGCAGACTCCTTTTTTTTATTTCAGAATTGAGACTCTCAAGCAGTTGATTTATATGTACAGCACCCTGATCACCGATTATTCTACGGCGTAGTGAAACTGTCTTTTCTTCTGCTTCTTTTTCGCCAACAATAGCCATAACAGGAATCTTTTTCAATTCCGCTTGACGTATTTTGGCACCAATTTTTTCAGATCTATCGTCAATCTTTACTCGAATTCCCGCTTTTTCCATAATCGATTTAACCGATTGAGCATAAGTAAGTGTTTTTTCAGAAATTGGAAGAATGACCACTTGTATTGGCGATAACCATAATGGAAAATCACCACCATAGTGTTCAATCAAAAAACCAATGAATCTTTCATGTGTACTCAAAGGTGCCCGATGGATACATAATGGTGTTTGTTCGCTACCGCTCTCATCAGTATAGGTTAAGTTAAACCGTTTTGGTATTGCAAAATCAACTTGATTTGTCGCCAAAGTAAATTCTTTTCCAATTGCGCTCCAAACCTGCACATCGATTTTGGGTCCATAAAATGCAGCTTCGCCTGGAATTTCAACAAAATTAATATTCCCCTTCTTCAATGTGTTTCGAACTACCACTTCCGTTTGATCCCAAAGCTCAGGTTCGTTGATATACTTTTTGCCTAATTCTGCTGGATCGTGGAGGCTTAAACGCATTTCATATTTCTCAATACCAAAAATCTTGAAATACTTCAAATACATTTGACATACATCCATAAATTCTGTTTCAAAATCGTCTTCAGAACAATAGATATGTGCATCATTCATTTGCATGCTTCGAACGCGCATCAGACCAAATAGTTGTCCCGATTTTTCATACCTGTAGCACGTCCCATATTCTGAGATACGATAAGGTAAATCACGATAGCTTTTGGGAGAAGCATCGTAGATTTTATGGTGATGAGGACAATTCATGGGTTTGATGTAGTATTCAATTCCATCTATATCCATCGCCGGAAACATGGCATCTTTATATAGATCCAGATGCCCCGATTTTTTATACAGATCACCTTTCGTTAGGTGAGGCGTTCTCACCCGATGGTAGCCGTGTTGCGACTCTGTTTCTTTGGCAAGCCCTTCCAGTTCATCTATAATAATCCCACCATTGGGTAACCACAATGGCAATCCAGGTCCCACTTCGTCGTCAAAGGAATATATCTCCAATTCCTTTCCCAGTTTCCTATGATCGCGTTTTTTGGCTTCTTCAAGGAAATGTAAATATTCTTTCAATTCCTTTTTAGTCGAGAATACCGTTCCATAAATTCGCTGTAGCATTTTGTTCTTTTCGTCCCCACGCCAATAAGCACCAGCACTACTCAACAATTTAAAATGCTTTATTTTACCTGTAGATGGCACATGTGGCCCTCGACACAAATCGATAAATTCTCCTTGGCGATAAGTTGATATATCATCTTGGGAATCAATCTGTTCAATTATTTCAACTTTATAATCTTCACCCATGTCATTGAATAACGTAATCGCCGCATCCCTGCTCATAATTTCCCTTTTAACTGTAAGATCATCTTTTGCCATTTGACGCATTTGGTTTTCAATTTTTTCAAGATCTTCATTTGAGAAGGTGCTTTGGATATCGAAATCATAATAAAATCTATTTTCAATCGCCGGCCCAATTGTCACTTTAGCTTTCGGCCACAACATCTTAACTGCCTGTGCCATCAAATGAGCTGTACTATGAAGAAGCACTTCATGTCCCTCAGGCGAATTTCCCGTAAATAACTTGAGTTGTGCATCTGCCATTAGAGGTACAGTTACATCAGATAATTCATCATTAATAGATGCGGCAACTGTATCTTGAGCCAATCGTTGCCCAATAGACTCTGCTACCTCTAATGGCGTTATGCCCGCGTTGTAGGATCGCGTTGAATTATCCGGTAATGTTATGGTGATTTCACTCATGGCTATACTATAAACAGTTTCAAATTACACATATGAGAACAAACGCGCATCGACGATGAAACAATGGTTATCTGAGTCGGTTTCATAGAATTATAATTTTGCCTATTTAATTGATTTCATAAGATTCAATGGCAATTATTATGTTATGAACAACGAACTTTATTTTTCGAGTATTCATTTACATAATGCCAGTGGGCGATAACGGAGTCGAACCGCTGACCTCTACGATGTCAACGTAGCGCTCTAACCAACTGAGCTAATCGCCCTGAAAAAAAGCCCAGAAAGTTAACTGTTTTACTGAATAGGATGGAATGAATAATTATAGTTTAATTACTGATGGAATTAGGGATGATTCATAGACCAATTTATCTGATAAAATATCTAAAGCAACTTTCACGATTTTATCATTTTTCAATGCCTGCTTAACCCTACCCTCTGGCCCATTTATCAATCCAGCAAATTCCAATAAAATCACTTGTCGAATATCTTCTGATTCCGATGTGATACTATTTTTTTCCTGATATTCGTAAAATTCTGTAAGCATCTCCAATGCTTGATTAGCTTTTGTATTCATACTGTCTAATGCCGCAATCTTCTCCTCGAGCACATCCAGTTCTTTTTCTCCAGGAAGTTGAATATCATCATCTTGATCATTGATAAATTCACTAAATTTAATCAGTATTTCTGAGTCACTAAGTACGTCAGAAAATGTCTCATAACGATGTTTGTTTTGTTGAGCAAATGCATAAAAGTATCCACGTCTCCAAAATTGACTGGAAAGCGTTTCCATTAGTTCAGGAGTGATGGTTGAATCAGGTGTAATACCACCATTCCCTAATACTTTTCGACCACTACTTGTTGTAAAGATTGAATCTTCTTCCGTTTTGTTCATTATATATTTATCATCGATATAGTCACGTTTTTGAATGAAACGCCCGCTGGGTATATAATATCGTGCTGTGGTGACTTTAATACTTCGTTTATCATCGATTTCATATTGTGATTGAACCAACCCTTTACCATATGACTTTTGTCCCAATACAATGCCCCGGTCTAAATCTTGAACGGCACCAGCCACAATTTCACTTGCAGATGCACTCCCTTGATTGATCAGAATCGCGAGTTTTACATCTTCTGGAATAATAGGCTTCCTTCTAGAATAAAAAGATCGATTTGAATCTTTGGTTCTGCCTTTAGTTGATACCAACGGACTGTCTTTTGCAATAATCATGTCCAAGATTGCAACTGCAGAGGAAAGTAATCCACCGGGGTTATCTCTTAAATCAATAATGATTTCTTTTGAATTTTGATTCAAGAGTTGCTGAAAAGCTTGTTGCATTTCATTCGGAGTATTCCGTGAGAATCTATTCAGCCGAACATAGCCGGTCGTAGGAGATAACATTCCAGAATATGTAACCTCTTTAACCTTAATAACGGACCGAACTAAATTAAAAATAATAGGCTCATCTTCGCTGTAACGTTTTACCGTAAGCTTAACTTTTGTGCCTTGTTTACCTCTAATCTTTGATGCCGCTTCGTTGAATGTCATTATTTTTACATCTTCACCATCCACTTTTAATATAATATCGCCACTTATAATACCTGCTTTTTTTGCAGGACCACCATCCATTGGCGCAACCACGGACATGATTTTATTCCGATACCCTAATTGGATACCCACACCGCCGTATTTCCCTTTACTTAAGACATTAACTTGGTGCTGTTCGTCTTCTACCATAAAAACGGTATATGGATCTAAATTTTGGGTTATGCTCTGGATACTCGCTTTTGTAAATGCTTCCGGATCCAATTCGTGAACATATGTGGAAAATATTTGATTATATACCTGATTAAAGAGACGTTGAGATTGGCCAATTTTTCGATATAAACTGGATTGGGTTACTCCGATAGAAACGGCACCAGCAATCATTACAATTGGAAGTATAAATTTTAATTTATTGTTTTTCATTCGAACAAATGTCTCCTTTGTATTTCTAATAGAATAGACCCGTGGATGTTTTCGATTGTGTCATGTCCGTTAATTAAAACGAACCTATCTTGGAATCGATCGACCAATTCAAGGTAGGCATTCCGAACCTTCGCCTGTAAATCAATTCCAGCTCTTTCAATACGATCTTTTTCTTGACTTTTTCTACGAGATGCTTCTTCCGGCAAAATATCTACGAAAAACGTCACATTAGGTTCCAAGTTATATGTAGCAAATCGATTGAGCTGAATAAGCCATTCTAACTCAATGTTCCGACCGCCACCTTGGTAAGCAAGGGTCGAGTCTGTATATCTATCAGCTATCACGTTAATACCCGCACTTAAATTGGGTTGAATAATTTCATAAGTTAATTGCGCACGACTCCCAGTCATTAATAGCGCTTCTGTCCGGTCACATATATCTTCTAAATGACGGTGAAGTAAAATATCTCGTATTTCCTCTGAAATTGTTGTCCCACCCGGTTCTCTGACAAGTATTGTTTTATTTTCTGATCGATTCAAGGAATCGATCAGCAATTTGACTTGTGTACTTTTGCCACAACCATCAATCCCTTCAAACGTAATAAACTTTCCTTTAAAAATAGACATTGGGGTCATCCTTTCCAATTAAAATAACAAATTCACCACGGGGAGTTTTTTGAATAAAATGCGAAAGCAATGTAGATACTTTCCCTCGAATTGTCTCTTCGTGTAATTTTGTCAATTCTCTGCCAATTACCGCCGGCCTATCTCCCATAAATTCTAAAATATCTTTTAAGGTACGAATGATACGTTTTGGACTTTCATAGAATATAACAGTAGCCTCAATTTCTTTCAATCGAGTCAATTTTGCTTTTCGACCTTTTTTATGAGGTAGGAACCCTTCAAATATAAAACGGTCTGTTGGTAGTCCTGATGCAGTTAACGCCGTTATGGAAGCAGAGGCGCCAGGAATCGCTTCTATTCTACACCCAGATTCGATCGCAGAACGGATTAATTTATATGCAGGATCACTAATACCCGGCGTACCAGCATCGGTAACAACGGCGACGTCTTTCCCTTTGCTTAAATGACGAATTATTTGGGGGATACGCGTAAATCTGTTATGCTCATAGTAACTCACCGTTGGGGTGGGTATGTTATAATGAGTTAATAACTTTCTTGTTAGCCTTGTATCTTCCGCGGCAATTAAAGATGCCTCTTTTAAAATACGCAAAGCCCGAAGTGTTATATCCTCTAAATTCCCAATTGGTGTCGAAACAATGTAAAGAACGGCGATTTCTGTCATAAATCTTCTATCGAGACAGTGCCCGATTAATCATTTCAAGGCCTTGGTCTATTTCTGATTGACTTATATTAAGATGAGGTCGGAATCGAATAGATGAATATCCGCAGCCCAGCATAAGCGCACCTTCATCTGCAATTAATCCGATCAATTTGTCCCTATCTTTCGTGTTCGGCAAATCAAAAGCACCAAATAGTCCAAGATTTCGTGCGTTAGAAACATTATCATATCTTGATTGAATAGTCTCTATGCCTAGTTTTAAATATGCGCCATTTTCAACAACTTGAGAAATGAGATTTTCCTGTTCAATTATTTCTAAGCATAATGTGAACCGAACCATATCAACCAGATTACCTCCCCATGTAGAATTTAGCCGGCTTGATTCTTTGAAAACATGATCATCCACTTCATCCATCCTTTGCCCAGCAAACATACCGCACACCTGAGTCTTTTTACCAAAACTGATTATATCTGGGCGGCAGTCTTCGCCATAGTGTTGATGTGCCCACATTTTGCCCGTCAATCCAATGCCGGTTTGAACCTCATCATATATAAGTAGGAATTCATGTTCATCTGCCAATTTTCGCAATTGGCGGAAAAATGATTCACGGAAATGATTATCCCCTCCCTCACCTTGAATAGGCTCAATGATTAAACCGGCGATTTCACCCGGATATTGCGCCAATGCTGATTCTATTTGAGCAACAGCTTTCGCCTCTTCGCGTTTAACATCATTGATAACATCATCAGTGATAGGAAATGATACTTTTGGATTGTGTATCCGAGGCCAATCAAATTTTGGGAAATAGTCTGTTTTTCGTTTATCCGGAGAATCAGTAAGACTAAGTGTGTATCCCGTTCGCCCATGAAAGCATTCTTTAAAATGAATGATTTTTGATCCCCCTTCACTCTGACCATTTGCCAAATTCTTCCGGACCTTCCAGTCGAATGCTGCTTTGAGCGCATTCTCTACTGCGAGCCCACCGCCTTCTATATAAAAAGCGTAAGGCAAATAATCTGGTTGCGCTAAACGGCCCATCGTATCCACAAATTCGGCCATTTCTGATGAATAAATATCCGAATTGGTTGGCTTATTTATAGCAGCCTGCATAAGACGATCTTTATTTGAAATCATATAGGGATGGTTGTATCCCACCGACATGGAGGCGAACATTGAAAATAAATCCAAATATTCCGTGCTATCTCGACCATCTACTAACCAAGAACCATGGCTTTTATTCAAATCAATGATATAATCCATACCATCGGCTAACATGTATTGACCGATATTTTCTTTTACATTATTTGCTGAAATTGTTGACATATTTATTCTCTATTCTTTGTTATTTTTACCGAAATGCTACTCATTTAAGTCAAAGCTGATTCCTTGTGCTAAAGGAAGTTCAGTACTCCAATTCAGCGTATTCGTCTGCCTTCTCATATATTGTTTCCATGCGTCAGAACCCGATTCACGTCCGCCACCTGTTTCTTTCTCACCGCCAAACGCCCCGCCTATTTCAGCGCCGGAAGTACCAATATTTATGTTGGCAATACCACAATCACTACCGCGGTGAGATAAAAAATACTCTGCACTACCCACATTCGTTGTAAACATCGATGATGAAAGACCCTGAGGAACATTGTTGTGTATTTCTACAGCGTCCTCCAAAGTATCGTATGAAATGACATATAAAATAGGGGCGAATGTTTCTGTCTGAACAATATCCCATTCATTCTTCGCTTTTACTATGGCCGGCGTAACATAATTTCCCTGTCCCTCTATCTTTGTTCCACCGCACAATATTTCTCCACCCGATTTTTTTACAGATTCTATTGCATTTAAAAAATCCGATACTGCATTTTTATTAACCAATGGTCCCATTAATGATCCATTTTTCAGGGGATCGCCAATGTTGACTTGTTTATATGCATGGAGTAATCGTTTAATAAATTCCTCTTGAATACTTTTATGAACTATTATTCTTCTAGTCGATGTGCATCGTTGTCCCGCCGTACCTACAGCCCCAAAGGCAACAGCAGGTATGGCCAAATCCAGGTTGGCTGTTTCATCGATGATGATGGCGTTGTTTCCTCCCAATTCTAAGATTGTTTTCCCAAATCGGCTGGATACCGTTGAACTCACATGTCGCCCCATAGCTGTGGATCCAGTAAACGAGATTAGGGGTAGTCGCCCATCATTTAACATTTTTTCACCGATAATTGATCCTTGACCTATCACGATTGAAAATATTCCTGAATAGCCATTTCTCTCCATGACAGTATTACAAATATTTTGCACAGCAATTGCACACAGCGGTGCCGTCGAGGATGGCTTCCAAATTGTTGTATCCCCACAAATTGCGGCAATAAATGCATTCCAGGCCCAAACAGCAACTGGAAAATTAAATGCGGAAATAACGCCAATGGATCCTAAGGGATGCCACTGTTCATACATACGATGATCAGGCCGCTCTGAATGCATGGTTTTTCCATACAACATTCGTGACTGACCTACTGCAAAATCTGCAATATCAATCATTTCTTGGACTTCGCCGTCGCCTTCGGCCTTAATTTTACCCATTTCTAAGGAAACCAAACTTCCTAAAGCATCCTTTTTTTCCCTAAGCGCGTCAGCCATTTCACGAACAAGTTGTCCTCGAATTGGTGCGGGCACCTTGCGGAACGATTTGAATGCCACTGTCGATGCTTCTACAATTCGTTCATAATCTTCTTCTGTCGCTTGATATACACCTGCAATCACTTCACCCGTAGACGGATTAACAGATTCCAGGAGACCCCCCTCCTGCGATGACCACCATTGATTCGCACTTGAGCAAGCGCCATAATTTTCATGCTCTATACCTAATTCTTTTAATATGGAATTCATTTATTTTCTTTCTCAAAATGTGTTGATCAATTTATTGAAATAATAACTGCTAAAAACAGCCTGCAAATATACATTTTTGACTAATAATTTGGAAGCATTGTTCGTTAAATATTTTACAAATATGAAACGAATATAAACACAAGTGGACTCGTAAATATTAAAGAGTCAAATCGATCGAGAACGCCCCCATGGCCCAATAATAATTTCCCCGAATCTTTTACACCTGCATCTCGCTTAAACATGGACTCAACAAAATCACCAAGTTGTCCACATACGCCCACAATAATGGTGAGAATTATAATATTAACCAATGATAGGTCATATTGAATGAATCCATTCATATTCATGAGATAAAATGAAACAAATGAGCCAACAATACCCCCGACAAATCCAACAACTGTTTTCTTGGGACTTACACGTTCAATCAGTTTTTTCTTCCCCCACAGCATTCCAAATACATATGCACAAGAATCACATATCCACACCGAAAAAATCATGGACATGGTAAAACGCGAACCATTTAAAGCGTCCCAATTCCGTAAAGCAATCATTGTACCCAATAGAATGGCGATATAAACAACCCCGCCGAATGTAATGGAAATATTATCTATTGGGTCCGATTTTCCACTGAATAATTCCATAAACAAGCTCAGTATAATTAAGAACGTGAATCCAGCTATTATATTAGCTAAATGTGGTTGGGGATATTCTATATAAAAGAAACATATAATCAATGCCATCACCATTCCAATTAGATAATTTGGATGAAATCCATTATTCCTTTTGAATCCATAAAATTCATACAAGCAAAGAAAAATTACCAAACTAACAAAACCGGCAAAGATGATCCCTCCAGTATTTAATACATAAATGACCGCTGGAATCCCCAGAATAGTAATGGGTAATCTTGTCCAAAAAGAACTTTTCATTAGACCAACACTTCTATCTCTTTTGACATCATTGTAACCCGCACAGGTGTGCAACCCAACATTTCTCCATCGATATTTAATGTATTTTGATCCTCAGGTTTGATACAAAAATCGCTAACTTGTCGATAATCTAAAGCTGGATCACCAATGTGTCTTCCGCTAAATATTTTTGGAAATAATTTCAATAATTTTAACCGGCCCACTTTTCTTACAATAAGAAGATCAATGAGCCCATCATCCAATCGCGCCAATGGAGCCATTTTCATTCCTGCACCCGTATGTATTGTATTGCACCCAATAACAAATCCAAAATCAGCACCAATCATATTTCCATCAATTTCAATTCGAGCAAACCGCATTCTATGGCGAATAACTTCGATTATGGCAGCCACATTATACCGCTGTTTACCCATCCATCTCATCTTTTCGGCTAAAATATTCATATCTGTGGGTATACCCCACCCAATAATATTAAATCCATAATAAACAGTACCATCGGCCTCACATTTGAAAATATCTATTAATCTACGTCTCCCTGTAACGATTCGTTTTGCAGCATTAACCGGATCCAAACAATCCATATCGTGCATAAATGAATTTCCTGTTCCGCCTGTAATCAAACCGATTGGAATCTTTTTTCCATCTTTTCGAGTCATTATACCATTAATAGCTTCGTGCATGGTACCATCACCACCGATGCAGCAAAATCCGTCATAACCATCTATCTCTACTTCTCTGGCTAATTCACGTGCATGCCCCGCATATTCTGTTTCAACTACTTTTACTTCTGCATTTACAGAATCAAAAACAGGTAATACCTTTTCAAGAATGGCGACACCCTTCTTTGTCCCGCCATGGGGATTTACAGTTATGTAGTATTTCGACATTTTATCTTCCAATCATGATTAAGCAATCAATCCTCTACATGAAATATCCTTCTTCAAATCAGTCCCGATGTTTCATATATTTGTTATCACCAACTTCGATGATTTCGATTTTCACCTTCGCTGTCCCATTATTTATAAATCCCAATTTTTTTGCTGCACCATAGGAACAATCTAAAATCCGGCCTTTCACATAAGGGCCACGATCATTAATCCGTAAAATCAGTGATTTATTATTCTCTAAGTTCGTCACACGAGCAATGGTATTCAAAGGAAGAGTTTTATGAGCCGCAGTAAGTCCATACATGTCATATACCTCTCCATTCGCAGTCAATTTACCATGAAAATCTTCTGCATAAAATGAACTGATTCCTGTTATTACTCTTCTATAATTGCCTTTTGATACGGTTTTTAAAGATGGGGGGCTTGATTTTACCGTCCGGGATTTTACAGGCCCGGTGTGATATCGCGGTGAATTTGAACAGCCACTTAAAAAGGCGAAAAAGATTATAGCAAATAATATTTTAATCATGAATATGTGTGAACCTTACCAATTAATTCAGTCACCGATGACCGGTTGGATTCGTTTAAATATAGAGTGAGTGAATCAATAATATTTTCTGTTATACCCGGGTTTCTAAAATTAGCTGTACCCACTTGTACTGCCGTGGCGCCGGCTAACATATATTCAGCCGTGTCTTCTCCAGAAACAATGCCCCCAATTCCAATGATTGGGATTTCCAATTTCTGATGAAGTTTATGCACCGCTGCCAGACCAACCGGTTTGATAGCCGGCCCGGATAACCCTCCATAATTGGTATAAATATCACTCATGCCTGTTTTGGCATTAATGCTCATGCCTACAACAGTATTAATCGCTGACACCGCATCTGCACCGGCATTTTCTGCGCTTACCCCTATAGAAACGATATCAGAAACATTTGGACTTAGTTTCATAATAATCAATCGCTCTGTAATGTCTCTCAATTTCTCAGTTAATATGGCTGTCATATCACAATCTACACCAAATTCCATACCACCTTTTTTTACATTGGGGCAGGATATATTTATTTCATATCCAATAAGCACAGAAGATACTGATTCCATCATTTCAATTATTTCTATATATTCCTGAATGTCTGTACCAGCAATGTTCATAATGACCTTGGTAGAAAGCCCTTCGTATATGGGCAGTAAATCTTTAATATATTTTTCAACACCTATGTTTGCAAGTCCGATTGAGTTAATCATGCCCGATGGCGTTTCAACTATTCTAGGCGGTGGGTTGCCTTCTCGTGGATGCCGCGTAATTGATTTAGTTACAATGGCACCCAACCGATCGACATCAACCAATTCCGGGGCTTCTGTCCCATAGCCAAATGTTCCAGATGCTACCCATACCGGATTCTCAAATAATTCTTTACCTATACTGACTTTTAGATCAGCCAAAATAGATTTCTCTCGCATCGTAAACGGGGCCATCGACACAAACCAATGAATACTTTTCATGATAGCTGCGTTCATTTATAGTAGAATTCTTCCGATGTATAGCACACCCTTGACATAATCCTACGCCGCAACCCATATAGCTTTCGACAGATAATTGTGCCTGAATATTATGGTCGAGGGCAAAGGATTTGATTACTTTCAACATTGCTGTCGGTCCACATGCATAAATAGTTACATTTGTATTACTTAGTGCAATGCGTTCTAATGGTCCCATGACCGTTCCTTTCTCACCAATTGAGCCATCATCGGTCGTGAGAAATATCTGGTTATTGGGTTCATTCCTTATGAAATGTTCTTCTGCATTCTTCGCACCAATTATCATCGTATGTTCGATGTTGTGATGATCACATGCATATTTTAAATTAAGAATCGGGGCCAAACCAACGCCACCACCAATTAAAATGGGGTATGAATCATTATTCCATTCCGAGAATGTATTCCCCAGCGGTCCCAATAGTTCAAGGAAATCACCGGGTCTTTTTTGGGATAACCTAAGGGTGCTTTCTCCAAATAATTTGTAAATAATTGAGACAACCCCTTCCCCAAAAGACGCAATACTCATGGGCCGCCTCAAAGGATGCTGCCAATGATCCGTAGTAAGTATCTCGATAAACTGACCAGCGCCTTTAACATCTTTTGCAATTTTAGGTGTATCAAATTTCATTTTCCAGATGTCTTTTGCTAATTTTCGATTTGTGATTATTTGGGCACGTTCAATGATCATTTGATGCTGTCGAATCTGATAGAATTTTATTTAAGAATACCAATCGCTTTTCTGAAGGCTTTGCCTGTTCAGATTCCCCATGATATTTCAATATCCATTTGTAGTATTTCAAGGCACTATCCGGTTGAATAATATTATAATCATATTGATAGGCTAAAAAGAATGCTGCTTTCACACTTGACGCTGAAACTGTGTCTCCAATAATTATTTCTCTATATTTGTCTAATGCGAATATGGAGTCACTAGCCCAAGAAGCTTCGGCATTTACCAATTGTTGATCAGAGGTTGTCGTAACAGGTGTATATGAATTATCCGCATTAACGATAGCTAAAGCGTAATCTGTCTTGGGAAATTCAGCCATAATTCGTTGTTTTAAGCTTTTTGAATTAACGGAGTCGCCTTGCGCATCTAAAGCAAGCGATTTTGCGTAAAGAGCTTTGGGTAATAACATTGATTTATTTGCATATTCAATCAATAATTCTAAATAGATTAATCCTGAATCAGGTCTATTGAAATGAAATGATTCTAATTCGCTTAAACTATATAATATAGTGGCTAATTCATCTTGTTCACTTTCCGGAAATTCATAATTCACCATTGTATCTAAAGAGGTAATTCGACTTTCCCAGGGGATAAAATCCAACTTTGATTGTGTATACGCACTAATTTCCTTAATTCTCATTTTTGCAGGTTGGCGATACAGAGTGGTCTTGGTTTCCTTCTCAACTGATTTAAATTGTTTTAATGCTTTTTCCAAGTCCCAATTTTGAGTGATTGAATAATTTCCTAATAAATAAAATGCTTCCGCAGACGCTTCTGTTTTCGGATAATCCTGGACAATGGATTCTAATCGACTCATGGATTCTACAAGTCTCCCTTGAATTTCATATAATTTAGCCAACTCCATCTCAAGGCTCGGGAATATTGATTTATAGTCCTCATTTAATAACATGTTTTTAATGGTATTTCCTGCAAGATCAAGATCACCATTCAAGCGGTATATTTGAACCGTTTTCAAATGACCTTCCTGGACCTGCTTCTTGGATCTGGAATTTTTAATAACGTGTTTATATGCTGAAATCGCCCGACTGTAATCCATATCCTCAAATGATAGGGACGCGATTCGGTAATATAGTTGTCCTTTTTCATTGGGCTCCTGAATGATCTCTGCCGCCTTTTCCAGATATTCCATTGATTCCAGTTTCATTCCCTGTTCAAAATATATTTCAGCAATTGACAGATAGACTTTGGCTTCGAAATCTGAAATAAGGTCAAATTGAATTAAATCAATAAGACCATTAATAGCAGGTTGCGGTTTACCTTGTTTCCATTTAATCATTGATCTCCAATAACTCACTTCTGTATGAACCCTATCTCCAAATTCATTGTCGACCTCCCCAAGAATACCATTGGCATTACGAAGTTCACCTAAATGATAATAGGATTGAACCATAAGTAGTAAGGCTTTATCCCTCATTGTAAATTCTGGAAATGTATCAATGACGAATCGTGATTTTTCAATTACTTTTTTGTAATCATTTATGGCGGACTGAGGCAAAATATCACCACGAGATTCAAGACGAATTTTTTCTGCTTTATCAAAATATTCTTCTGCATTATAAAAGGAATTGAAGTAGGGTTTAAAGTTGACACAAGAAATAAATACAAGTGCCCCAATTACTAAAAGGGTCTGAGGTGGTATATAATGTTGAATTTTGCGCATTTTATATGCGAAGAAGTTCCTTCATTCTAATCATCAATTGAAAATAATTTATTACATGCTTAATAAATTGATAATTATCCTTTTGATATTTTTCAACTCCTATGCTGCGCAATCATATATCATTGAGGATAAACCCGCTTATTTTCAAATTAGCGCAGATACTATTGGCGTACCTATTTACATAGATGGTGCTCTTATAGGACATACGCCCATAGAAAACCCAATTCCAGTTTTGGCGGGAATTCATCATATTACCCATCAACCGCCTTCCATTAGAGATCCTTTCTTACAATATGGCCAAACAGATGGCGTAAAACAGATTTATGTTATGAGTGGGGATACAGTAAAAGTGAGACTTGATACCTATTTATTTTCTCAACGATTATTACAAATGAAAAAAGAATACTATTATACTAATTACATTGGAATTGGAATAAGCTTATTAATTATATGGCAATTGTGGATTGTAGCAAATTAATTCTCGAAAGAATTATTGCCATGCACACATACATGTATAAATTCATCGATGGAAAATAATCAAAATACAGAACATTCAATCAAATTTCGTCCAGATTATCAATGGCCCGAAAAAAATGCCCAAAGGGATTGTCCGAAATGCAATGAGCCCTTGCAGCGTCAAGAAAATGGTCCAGAATATTATGGAAAACCTTGGTGGTGTCATTCCTGTCAATGGCAGTATTCTGAAGAAGAATTAAGCGATTAAGTCGTCACGATTCATACACTTTAGTATAATCAGCCATAATATTATCCACAACCCATCGAACCAGTACATAATCGTCTAATAGGCCAATCTGTGGTGAATCATCAGGTATTTCGTCCTGTTCTTCTAAAAAGTATTCCAATGCGAATAAAATTCGTTTTTTCAACATGATACTTTCTGTCGGAAGTTCCAATAACACGTTCAATAGCTTTGAAATATCCGAAACAAGTACAATTTGGAAATCCGATAAACCGGGAGCGGCGATTAGCCTTTCTATCTTTCCAGGAATATCCCGGGTTACCTTGGGAATATCATCCAGATCGATTTCAGCAATACGTTTTTCGTATCTTGCCTTATCTTCACTGGTGAGCTGGAGTTGGTCTGAAGGATCCATCAATGATAATTTACCCCTAATAAGGACCAAATAATAATATGAAAATTGAACAAGTCATCCGAACACACTTAGAAAAAATAATAACCATTAAGCATTTAGAGATCACAGATACTACAGGAAAACATGTTCACCACGAACAATTTACCGGTGGACATCACCTGTCAACGATTATTGTGTCAAAGGATTTTGAGAATATGGCATTAATAGAGCGACATCAATTGGTGTATCATGCATTGGGGGCAATGATCAAGAAAGAAATACATGCGCTAAGTATCAAACCATACACACTTGAAGAGTGGAAGAAAAAAAGTTAATTAATTTGATTTCAACATTGCTTCCCGTTTAGCTTTAAATTCCGTTCCTTCGCTCCATTGTGGCCATTTATTATGTTGACCAATTGCATATCCAACCCTGAATAAAATCCGAGCATCCTCTACCATGCCTGAAAAATCCCAATCCTCTTTTATTTCGTCTGTGACGGCGTGATAATCTATATTCGTATATTTTTCCTTCATTTTATGCCCATATTCCTTTCCTTTGCCAACAACATCTAATCCCCCATCTACATACAGGGCTGGAATCCCTTGTTTTGCAAAGGCAAAATGATCCGAACGATAATAGAATCCTTTTTCCGGTTCTGCATCAGGAATCAGGTATTTACCATCTTGCGTTGCAGCAAATCCTAAAATCACATCCAATTCTGAATTCCCTTTTCCCACCACAATTAAATCTTTAGTCTTACCATAAGTATTCCCCATTGCATCGATATTCATCACCGCAACTGTTTTTTCTAATGGAACTAAAGGATTAATGCTATAATAGGTGGCGCCAAGCAATCCCTGCTCTTCAGCAGTTACAGCAAGGAATAGAATACTTCTTTTTGACCCTTGGACGAGTTGGGTAAATGCTTCGGCAATATTCATAATGATTCCGGTACCCGATGCATTATCATTTGCACCATTATATATTTGATCTCCATCCAATTTTATATTCTTTCCTAAGTGATCCCAGTGAGCGGTGTATATAATGTATTCATCTTTCAAAACTGGATCAGTTCCTTCGTATTTAGCTACAATATTATTTGAATCAAACCTTCGAACCTCGTTGGTCATTTTACTTGTAAATGTGGCTTGTAATGGAACAGCTTTAAAATCAGGTTGAATTGCAGATGTCTTCAACTCTTGATATTTCATACCATTCATATTGAATAATCTTTCTGCAGTGGTCAATGGAATCCACCCTTGAAAAGCCAAAGGTGTCAAATTGGGATCTTCTATCATGAGTTGCTCTCCGTCATATCCACCCTGCAAAACTGCAAAAGGATAGCCTGCCGGTGCTGTCTCATGAACGACCAACACACCTGCAGCACCCTGGCGAAGCCCTTCTTCAAATTTGTAGGACCATCGACCATAATATGTCATGGCTTTGCCGCCAAACATAGATTCGTCCATTTCTCCATTTTTCATGATAGGAGGATCACTCACAAGTACGACTATTACTTTTCCTTTAACGTCAACGCCTTCAAAGTCATTCCAGTTGTATTCAGGCGCATTAATGCCATACCCACAAAAAACCATGTCAGCCTTATTGATGTCCACTTTATCCTGGGTCTGATACGAATTGCCAGCAATATCAATCCCTGCCTTCATCACCCATCGCTCATCATTTGTTAAAAATTGTGTTTTATACTTGGAAGTGACGCCTGTCATGGTGGCCTTTTGGATCCACGTACCGTTGGGGTTTCCTGGTAGCAGACCTAACCCTTCAAAAGTTTTTGATAAATAATCTACCGTTAATTCTTCACCAATAGTGCCGGGGAAACGGCCCTCAAATCCATCCGATGCCAGTGTAGAAATATGTTGTCTCAACCTTTGTTCTGTGATGGCTTTCTGCGCGTTGAATGCATCTTCCGAATGGACATATTTATTCCATCCTTCCAAAGGTTTTTCGCATCCTATCAGTATAATAAATATGAGCAATAGCGATTGAAATCTTTTCATTACCATGATGTCTTCCTTTGAAATGTTTTTTATGATGATTTAAAAATGGGTTATTCGTTCGAATGGTTGGCGAGTAATTTCGAATTGCCAGCTGTTTGATACAAGATTGACGATATAAATGTAAAAACAATAATTTTTTGAGAAACCACGTTGAATAATAACGCAAAATCAGAAATTTTTGGGTCCGGTGCCAATTCCAATACCAACACATATAAAAATGTGAGAATTGCAAAAATAAGGTACCCGTTCGCATATTGATTTTCAAACCGTTTATCCTTATATAATGCAATAGAAAGCATTATGCCGGTGATTAAAAATAAACGAAATGCCCAGTTAACGAAAACTATGTGTAGATCCAGAAAAAGGTTATGGGGTGTCAAACCAACGCCGATAAAACATATAGATCCTATTACTCCCGCAAAGGATCCAACCTTTGCTAAAATATTAATTAATGTATTTCCGTTAAACAGTTTGGTAAAATAAAAAAAGTATACAACGAAGAACAATCCACAGATAATTAAACTTAAATTAAACATTATGGCAGAAATTATATTTTCACTTGTGAATTTCCCTAAGTCACTAAAAAAGTTTTTTGAGAAGGAATACCCTATACTTTCAGGATTATTTAGGGTACCTCCTGCATACATAATCATGGCCAAGATAAATAATAGAATAAATAAAATGCAGGCAACGCGAGGAAGCCTGATTAGAAATAAATGTTTAGGGCGCATTATAATGAATTATGATTATGGGTTAATGTTCATTTAATTATGAGAAGAGCCTCAAATCACTGAGGCTCTTAAAATTATGCGGAGGGGGTGGGATTCGAACCCACGTTAGGATATTTCACCTAAAACACCTTAGCAGGGTGCCGCCTTAAGCCGCTCGGCCACCCCTCCAAATATCGCATATATGTTTAATTAGGTCACATGAAATTACTGTAATTAAACGGGAAACAAAATAACCTAAGCACGGGCAAATTGTTTACCACTTAATTGAACGACAGCACCCTTTAATTCTAATTTTAACAATAAGGTCAATGCTTTGGTTATTTCCAATCCCCCCTTTGATACAATATCATCTATAAAAAGTGGATCATCTTCTAATAAATCAATTAACGCATGTTCTTCTTTTGTAAGGTGAAGTTTTATTTTTTGTTGGATAGGATCTCTTGGCGAGAACAATTGGTTCTTTATGTGATCCATAATTTGATCACCGGATTCCACAGGTATGGCCCCATTTCTTATTAATCGATTACAACCGACACTCATTTTATCTGTCAACCTGCCTGGCACTGCAAATACTTCTCTGTTTTGATCCACGGCGTTTAATGCAGTTAAAATTGCACCACTACGATTCCCAGCTTCTATTACAATGGTTCCATGACTTAATCCACTGATTATTCGATTTCGTTGAGGGAAATTAATCGCGTTCGGTTGGGTGCCAATTGAAAATTCAGAAATAACCGTCCCATTTTCCATAATCTGTTCTGCTAATTTGGTATTTTCTGTTGGATAGACGAAATCAATTCCATTTCCAAGGACAGCAACCGTTTTACCGCCATCGTTCACTGTCTTGCGATGGGCGACACTATCCACGCCTCTGGCCAATCCACTCACTACAATTAAACCTGATGAAACCATTGTTGCCACAACTGACGTCGTGATTCCTTTACCATATGCCGTAATATTTCGTGTACCCACAACGCTGATGCAATCCATTTCTCGTTTTAATGGCTGTCCCTTTACATACAGCAATACAGGCGGATCATATATTTTCTTTAATAATTTGGGATATTCATCGTCCCAAAATGTAATGATTCGTGCTCCGGATTTATTGGACCGATCAATCTCCGCTTCTCCATAATTTGGGTGTTTATGGCGATGAATCGCTCGGGTCGTTTTTAAATCTACCCCAGGAACGGCACATAGCGACTCAGAAGAAAGGGAAAATATTTCTGAATCTACACCAAAATGTGAGATTATAGAACGTACCCGCTGTGGGCCCAAACCCTTCACGGACAATAAGTTTAAGATTTGAATAAGTGGCTTATGCTTCATCTAATTGATGGGAAATTTCCCTAACTAATTTATCTAATCCATTTCGAGTAACAGCAGAAATCTCCATTAGAAATTCTGGAATAGCATCCCATTTTGATTGTTCTATTTTTCCAAGTGTATCTCCTTTAGTTCGTATCAACATGATGGGTTTTAACATGAGGGATTTATTAAAGGAGGTTAATTCTTTTTTTAGAGCATTAAATGCAGATTCCGGCTCAGGTTCTGTTCCGTCAATCAGAAATAGCAATAAACGATTCCTCTCTATATGTCGTAAAAACTGGTGACCCAATCCTTTGCCTTTACTTGCGCCTTCGATTAGTCCAGGAATATCGGCCATGAGAAAAGATTTATACTCACCTGATTTTACAATACCTAAATGCGGCTCCAAAGTCGTGAAAGGATAATCTGCGATCTTAGGTTTGGCCTTTGATAACACTGATAATAACGTCGATTTTCCTGCATTTGGGTATCCAACCAACCCGACATCCGCTAATATTTTTAATTCAAATTCATAATGCCCAGACTCCCCATCCAAACCGGATTGAGCATATCTCGGCGCTTGACGCGTTGAGGATTTAAAATTGACATTTCCCCTTCCCCCTTTACCACCGGCACAAATTACTACCTCGTGTTTTGGCTTTATTAAATCCGCAACGACTTCATCAGATTTTATATTTCGAATTAACGTACCCACAGGTACCCGAATATATATATCATCACCATTCTTCCCAGTTTTCAACCCCGAAGCACCTTGGGTACCGCTTTTTGCATTGTAAATACGCGCATATCGAACATCTTGCAACGTATTGAGGTTCGTATCGGCAACAACAATAATATTTCCCCCACGACCCCCATTCCCTCCATCTGGGCCGCCTTTGGAAACATATTTTTCTCTTCGGAATGAAACACACCCTTTTCCACCATTGCCAGCATGGAGTTCTACTTTAGTGAAGTCAATAAACATAATTACGCTTTATTTCGATAATAAAAAAAGCATGCAAAATATTACATACCTTTTGTTTGAGATATTATCTTCATTTGTTTACATATTAGCAATAATTGCTTCGCCAAAACCCGAACAGGACACTTTCGTTGCGCCATCCATTAATCTGTGAAAATCATAAGTAACCGTTTTTGCCTGTATTGCGCTTTGAATTCCCTTAGAAATTAATGCGCCGGCTTCATGCCAACCGATATGTTCAAACATCATCACGCCGGACAAGATGACCGATGATGGATTCACCATATCTTTACCTGCATATTTTGGTGCAGTACCATGGGTGGCTTCAAAAATGGCATGGCCTGTCATATAGTTGATATTTGCTCCTGGGGCAATACCTATTCCGCCCACAATCGCAGCCAATGCATCCGAAATATAATCCCCATTTAAATTCAGAGTAGTGATCACATCATACTCACCAGGACGCAATAATATTTGCTGTAAAAAGGCGTCTGCAATTACATCTTTGACGATCAATTCTTTTCCATTATTATCAATCACTTGCCAAGGTCCGCCTTGATAATCCTTTCCGCCATATTCACGTTTAACTAAATCATATCCCCATTCTTTGAACTTTCCTTCGGTAAACTTCATAATATTACCTTTATGAACAATGGTAACACTCGCTCTATTTTGAGAGATTGCAAAATCTAATGCGGCTTTTACAATTCGTTCAGTTCCTTCTATGGAAACTGGCTTGAGTCCAATCGACACTGTATCAGGAAATCGAATATTTTTCACGCCCATTTCATTCATTAGAAATGATTTAACTTTTTCCACTTCTTTCGATCCATGCAACCATTCAATACCTGCATAAATATCCTCTGTATTTTCACGAAAAATAATCATGTCCACAAGGCCAGGCTCTTTGACCGGAGATGGAACGCCGTCAAACCATTTCACAGGTCGAACACAAGCATACAAATCTAGGATTTGTCGCAATGCCACATTTAAAGATCGAATGCCACCCCCAACTGGTGTTGTTAAAGGACCTTTAATCGCGATTAAATATTCTTTTAATATATCAAGGGTTTCATCCGGCAACCAAGATCCTACTGCATTATTGGCCTTTTCTCCAGCTAAAATCTCTTTCCATTCAATAGACCTTTCTCCACCATAAGCTTTGGCTATAGCGGAGTCAAAAACAGCTTGAGATGCCGCCCATATATCCGGTCCAATTCCGTCACCTTCTATAAATGGAATTATTGGATGACGTGGAACAATTAACTGACCATCTTTAAACTTTATTTTTTGACTATGATTCTCGATATTCATGATTTTGTACTTTCTTTAACAGTCTTCTTTTTCGCAGATTTTTTTGTGTTATCTGACGATTTATTGTTTTTACTTTTTTTGGCATAATCAGTGAGATAAAACCCACTGCCTTTAAAAATTAATCCCGACCCACCGCCGACCAATCTGCGTATTTTCCCATCACATTTTGCACATTTTGTTAATGGTGCATCTGACATCGCTTGGAAGTGCTCAAAAATATGATCGCATTTTTCACATTTATAATCGTACGTAGGCATTTTGTTAATATTTTCCTAAAAATTAGGTGGTGAATTTACGGTTATCCGACAAATATTTATGTCGGTAAAGTCGCAGAATTAAAAGAAAATTATTTCTAAGAATACTTTTCGTTCAACTTCGCCATGACATTCGCCGGAACAAATTTTGAAATGTCACCCTTAAGTCGCGCCACATCCTTAACGACAGTAGAATTAATATGAATATATTTTTCCGATGTAACCATGAGAAGAGTAGAAACTTCCGAATTTAAATGATGATTCATTGTAGCCATTTGGAATTCAAATTCGAAATCGGATACGTGACGTAGACCACGAATCAATGCGACTGCTTTTTGATCGCGTGCAAAATCTGCCACCAATCCATCAATTGAAAAAGCTTTAATATTTGTCAAATGCTTTGTGGCACCTAACACTAAATCAATTCTTTCTTCTGCGGTAAACAATGACGATTTTTCTGAATTCACAGCTATCGCGAAAACAACTTTATCAAATAAAGCTGATGCTCTTTCAGCTATATCGATATGGCCGCGATGGATTGGATCAAATGTGCCTGGATAAATTATGGTTCTCATAGTTCGTTTTTCCAAAAAGTTAGCTGTGTATCGCCATATTCCTTTACTCTTGTCGGTGAAATTGAATACGATTGAGGTGAAGATTCAAGTATAAAATATCTATTTTTCTTTAATTTAGTTTTACACGATTCAATGAGTAAATCTAAATTTTCATAGTTATAAGGCGGATCTGCTAATATCAAATCAAAATGATTCGAATCATTTAAATATTTTAGCGCATCTGTACGAGAATAGTTTATCTCAGTTTCCTTAAAATATGACCCGTTTATTTTCAATAGGGAAATAATCCTCATACTGGATTCAACAAATGTAATTGATTCTGCCCCCCTGCTGGCAGCTTCAAAACCCAGAATGCCTGAACCTGCGAATAAATCCAATACATGATAACCTCTCAAATCTCCAAGAATATCAAATAGACTTTTACGTACCAAAGCCATTGTCGGACGATAAGATACATTGGCCACCGTCTTTATCCGACGACCTTTATAACGGCCGGCGTGAATCTGCATTTATTATTCCTGTAGTTCTAAATGTTTAGGGGAAAACAATGACATATAAAAAATAGCCGAATGAGATAAATTTTCGGTTTCGCTAACGAATACAAATTTTTCCAAAGCTAAATTTCTTCCCCATGATGTTAACTTTAATAGAATATTGCGAATATTATCTTTCCCATTTATTTTAATAATAATTGGAGTTTGACTCTGATTTTCTCTTTCTATGGGGTCTAAAATCTTGATAAATGATGATCCAAAGGATGGTACCCACGATTCTAAATCTGAGAAAGCAATAGTGCTATGAATTACAGGTAGATCTTTTTTTCTATATTTGACTAAATATCCATGCTTAAAAAGACTATCTATACTCATCTGTTTCAGAGAATAATTTACCACATCACCGAGAGAATCAATTGGCGCATCCATTATTTTGTCACCAATTAATTCTATATCCATTTGTCCACTGCCGATCGATAACGATGTGATGCGATGCATTTTTAACAACGCAAGTGTCTGAGAAGCGATCGAAATTAAATTTTGAGATTCAACCAAATATGACGGAACTGTTTCTTCCGGAACGGCAACTTTTTCTTGATTCACAGGCGCTTTTTCAAGCGTTGGTTTATCCACAATACCGGACGATTCTGTGAGTTTAAATTTGTGAATAAAATCGAACAATTCAGGTTTTTGATCAAAAGTTAGCATGAGTCCGATCACCATGAAGAAAAATATATATAAAGTCGGCTTGAGCAATTCTCGATCTTTTCTGATTTTTTTCTTTTTAGGCTTTGGTTGCTTTTTTTCCACTTTTTTGGGCTTGGGCGGCAACGCTTCTAATTTTTCATAATGATATTTTTGAAGTCCAGATTGGCTAAAGAAATTGATGGCTACACCTTCTGTTTGCCCTGTGGCAATTGCTGTCAATACATATAAATCATCTTCTTTGACATTTTTGGGGAGAATCTCACCTTCAACAGCCATACCTGCAAAGGCAGTTAGTTGTTTAATCCTACGACCTTTAAAATTTGTTTTCCGCTTTTCAGAAAATTTACCTGCATAAAGTAGATTGCCAATAAAGGCTTTCTTATCAGAATTGCTTCCAACAACAGGATGTAGCTTCCATTGGTTCTTAATATATCGTGCAGAACCATTTTGAAAGCTTGACTGTGAATACTGGTAATACCGATAACCATTACTACTGGGCAGGAATACGGTGCATCCAAGTTCAGGATACAGTCCAAAAAAAGTGCTGGATTCTGTCCCCATCCATACGGCATCTCCACCTAATTCCTGGATGGCCAATTTAATAGGTTCAATAAACAAATTCGGAACACGGATTGCAAATATCGATTGAGAATCACCCAAGAATGAACGACCATAATATTGACATGAATCTTCAGAGGACCACCTCTGGTCAATTGTCCATTTGGCGAACGCCCATCCATCATTTTCAGTCAATTCCGAATCGATGGGAACTAAAACGGAGTCACAATAGTGATCGGGGATAGTGACATAGACTTTATCACCCTCAAAAGAGATATCTTCACGGACTAAATGCAACCCTGCATTTAATACAGAAATGATTTCTGATTTTGAATTACCGTGTACGTTTAGGGGTCTGGGAAGCGGTTTATAGGAAAAAGATGTTAGTATGGATCGACCATCTTTTACAGACCATTGCGCACATAAAAGGTGGCTATCTGAAATAGCAAGATGGATCACTTAAGAATAATCACCTATCCCAACTTTTTGAACCATCATCAATAAACCCATGATTCCCAGCTTTAAAAGCAAATATGGCATATCGATTTCGAACAATTGTTTCTTCTATTGGACTGTCAACTCGAATTATATTGCCTTCATCCTTGATAGAGAATAAATATGGTTTTTCTGTTACTGGGCAAAAATACATAGACGAATCAGGCATATAGGAATCGTAATAGCTCACGACCTCAACGCGTTCAGATCCTACTTCTTCTAAAAGAGCTACAAAATTTGAATCTGCTTGAAAATGGTCCAGTCGTTTCTTTTGAATATAAATCGTATCATTGCGGGATAAATCCTCAGAAAACATGACAATAGTCATGGTTGTATCCATAATCGTATCCCGGCGTGTCATGGGAAAACCAAATGTGGTATCAAAATCAACATCGAAGCCTTTGGGTACATTAACAGTAAAAGATTTTCCGTTAAGGGTTATGGGTTGTTCTCCGAGATATGTTGAGTCGCCGGTTAAAGAATCTCGAACAGAGTTAACCACCTTCATCACCCAAAGCCCATCCGGGTTGTATTCTTCTAAGAGAGAATTATAAAAATTCTGAACGTCATACATATTTTCCATATGAAATCGGCTTTGATTCTCAAAATATTCCTCTTCATCCCAAATCGCTCTGGGGACATATATACTAATAATCAGAAAAATAAAAGCCAATACAATTGCAACTTCCAATAAATCAGAATGCATTTTTCGTTTTTTTCTTAATTCAGATATATTCTTCTCAGACATTCGGTCAATCCTCAATTTTAATATAAGTTCTAATTTTCTTTAACGTTTTTGGACCAATACCCTTAACGTTTAATAAATCTTCAACGGAATGATATCGCCCATAATCTTCCCGATGCAATATTATTCTTTCAGCTGTAACAGGGCCAACCCCGGGTATCGTCATTAAATCCGCTTTATTTGAAGTGTTAATATTAACACTTTTCACTAATTGATTCTGCCTGTTTTCAGCCAGATTCTTTTCTTTTTCTACAGCAACGCGATTCACTGCCTCCTTAAAGGCATTTATTTCTGCTTCTGCTGAAGGGATCGGGTCACCAAACCAATGCCTGTACCCTGTTACAAAAATACCAAGTAAAATTACACCGAGCAGGAATTTTATGATAAATTTTTCCTGCTGGGTAAAAAGATTCAATCTAATTCAACTCTTGTAAAAATAGGATCTGATTTTCCATCTAATTTTGAAAACTCTTCGAGAAGTTTTTTCTGTTTTCCCGACAGCGATTTTGGTGTCATAATCTGAATTCTCACCAATTGATTCCCACGGGATGATCCTCGAACTCTAGGAAAACCTTTTCCTCGCATTCGTAGTATCTGGCCAGATTGAATTCCCGAAGGGATTTTTAATTTGGCCTTACCGTCTAAGGTGGGAACTTCTAGATTGACGCCTAACGCTGCATCTTGAAATTGAATTTGCGCCTCCGTTATCACATCTTCCCCATTTCGTGTGAATACAGCATGGGTTTTTTCTTCGAAAAATACAATCAAATCTCCAGGGTTATGTCCTTTTGGCCCCTTGTTCCCCTGGCCACTGAGCGTCATATAGTTTCCCTCGGCAACGCCTGCAGGAACTTTTACTTTTATCTCAACGGTTTTACGTAAGATACCATTACCGCCACAGGAGCGACATGGGTTTTCAACCATTTCTCCAGAGCCATGACACACTGGACATTCCCGAACGACGACGGATTGGCCAAAAAACGATTGAGACATTTGGCGAATTTGTCCTGATCCACTGCAATGTCGACATGCGGTTGGCATTGTCCCAGATTGGGCACCGGTTCCTGAACACGAGTCACACGTCTCGTGACGTTTTATTTTAATTGTTTTATCGATGCCAGTAACAATTTCGGAATAATCCAACTTGAGTGCGACTTTGAGGTCTTTCCCTTTTTTTACCCCTCTTTTTCCACCACTGCCACCAAATATTCCACCGAATGGATCGAAATCACCGCCAAAAATATCCCCAAAATTGCTGAATATATCTTCCATGGACATATGTCCTTGAAATCCACCGCCACCACCAGGAGTATCTCCCAACCCGACACCGGCATGGCCAAACTGATCGTATCGGCTTCTTTTCTGACCATCTGATAGGATTGAATATGCATCAGCGGCATCTTTAAATTGCTGTTCTGCTTCAGTATTGCCCGGATTTTTATCCGGATGGTATTTCATAGCAATTTTACGATATGACTTTTTAATCTCATTATCGGTTGCACTGCTGTCCACGCCCAGTATGTCGTATAGATCCCTCATGAAGATTTCTGGTTTACAACCACTTTGGCATGGCGAATCACGCGATCTTTATACCGATAGCCCTTCTCAAATACATCTAAAATTTCATTCTCTTTTTTCCCTTTTTCTGATCGCATCAATAATGCGTCATGCAACTCAGGGTCAACTTGATCGCCGGGCTCAGTAAAAGAAGCGACTTCGAGATCCGTAAACCGTTTATTTATTTTATTGGAAATAAGATCTATACCCTCTTTAATCTTTTCTGAATTGGTATTGTCATTTTCACCTGATGCCTTGGATAGACGTTCTAAATCATCTACGACGGATAGAAATTCCTTTATCACGGATTCACCATCGTATTTTAACAAATCGATAAATTCTTTTTCTTTTCGCCGACGATAGTTATCAAACTCAGCTTTTAATCTTAAATATCGATCATTTTGAATTTCGGATTCAGCTTTCAGTATATCAATCTTTTCGTTCAACTTTTCGGTAGGCGTAAGTTTTTTTAATTTTGGTTTGGTTTTCGTTTTTGTCTCTGTTTTTTTAGAGGGCATTGTGAATAATCTCCGCAAATTTTTCCAGAATGGCTTGCACCGACATATATGGAACGCGTTTGGGTCCTAAGACACCAATTCTTCCTTTAATGAGTCCACTGTCAAACTGGGTGGTTATTATTGAACAATCATTCAAAAGCTCATCTTCATTTTCTTTTCCAATGAGTGTTTGTGTCGAATGATCTTTAAAATTTTCTTTAAAATGGTTATTTAAATATGTTTTATCCAATGCAGGTAAAATCCGTTGAAAATTTGATATATTTTGAAACTCAGGCTGTTCAAGTAATACATTAGTAGATGATGTATATATTGACTTATTACTATCAATATTAAAATACTTATAACTGTCTTTTATTAATATTTGAACCAATTCATGGGAGTACATTTCTGTATCATTTAATCGATTTTTAATTGAAAATTGAATTTCTTTAAGCGTACACCCAACGAGTCTATCCTTTAACATATGGGTAATCTTGTGAATTAGCTTTGGTTTAATATCTAAATTGAGGTTAAGAACAATAGATTCCACAAGGCCCGTATCCATCGCCAATACAAGCATCACGCGGTTACCTTCAATACAAACCAATTCGATATCGGTCAAGATACTTCTCTGATATCCTGATACAGATATCACACCGAACATATGGCTAACCTTTGCCAACATAAATGCCGTGGCATCCAGCAGTTCATCCACATTGTTTGATATAATCAATAAATCTTGTTCAATATTTTCTGAAAATGGATTATTTGAAGATTGAAGTTCAGGTAAAATGTTCACATAATATCGATATCCAATATCAGTGGGCACTCGACCGCCCGATGTATGTAAATGGGTTAAATATCCTTTTTTCTCCAAAGAAGACATTGCGTTTCGTATTGTAGCTGGAGAAATATTTAAATCACAATTCTTTTTTATATATCCAGAAGAAATCGGCATACCCACTTCTATATATGATTCCACAACAACCGATAGGATTGTTTCTTCTCTGTCTGTCAAATTCGGAATATAATTTGGGTACATAGCCGTCAAAATTAGATGGTTTGATTTTTATCAGTCAAGGGGAGAATCGATTCTATTTTAAAAATCTCGAGATAGCGCGGCTGCTACCTAAAAAGCTGATGACAATACTCAAGGATGACAATATTCCGAATAATACAAATGGGCTGTATTGGATTTTAAATTTGCTGACCGAATAGAGCAAATCCGACCCAACCTCTACACCTGCGATTAACAAAATAGCGGCTAAAGTTGCACCGATTAACCCGTGCAAGACACCTTCAATTACAAAGGGTGCTTTCACAAATGATCGCGTTGCGCCAATGAGTTGCAACGCCTGGATGAGTTCATGCTTAGCAAAAATAGTCAACCGTACCGTATTAGAAATAATGAGCACCGTAATAACCAATACCAATATGAGCAGCGCTGTCATTACTTGCACGAATTTTTGATAATACGTTTCGATCCGATAAATGAGTCTCCCTTGATATAATACCTCATCCACCTCGGGGAAACTTTTAATACGCTCCACGATAGGCATAACGTTCATTTTATCGTTTTGAAACGTTACCACATTCACCACACAACTCACGGGCAATGGATTATATCCAACAATATCTAAAATATTTTCTCCAAATTGAGACTTAAATATTTTGCCTGCATCGGATCTCGAAATTAGCGTGGTGGACCGCACCCCATTAATTTTATTGAATGCCTCAACAACAGTTGCAATTTGTTTATCAGGTACATTTTCATTAAAAAATACCTCAATCTTATATTTCCCTCTCAGGTACTCTATTACTTTATTTGTATTTTGTCCCACAATCATCAACGATCCCGCCACTGATAATGTAAGGAATGTAGAAAATATGGCTGTAAAAGCTGTGAGTTTGTGGCGCCAAAGATTTTTGACTCCCTCCGATAGAAGAAACATCATTTTGTCCATTAGGATTGCCTCACAGTGCCATCCTGAATTTCCACAATGCGATGCCCGCGACCTTTAATTAAGTTGTAATCATGAGACGCCATAATAACAGCTGTCCCCTCTCGATTCACTTCTTCAAATAATTTAATTAACTCAAAAGACGTGACCGGATCCAAATTCCCTGTGGGCTCATCTGCCAATATAATGTCCGGTTCCTTCACCAATGCCCTTGCCACACAAGCACGTTGCTGTTCACCGCCTGATAACTCTTCGGGATACCGATCTTCTTTTCCATCCAGACCCACTTCTTCTAATGATTCCGTCACCCGGTCAACAATTTCATTTTTAGAAAATCCGATAACGTGTAAGGATAATGCAATATTGTCAAAAAGGTTTCGATCCTCCAATAGATGATAATTTTGAAAAACCATGCCGATTTTTCTTCGTAGATATGGAATTTTTCGAAGTTTAATTTTTGAAGAATCATATTTATCCACCACCACTTTTCCCACTTGAGGCATTAAATCCATATAAATCATTCTGAGAAGTGTGGTTTTACCTGAGCCAGTTGGGCCAATGATAAATGCAAATTCATCATCGCCAAAGGTTATATTGACATTCGATACACCACTGCCTTTGGCATAGGTATATGAGGCGTTATCCAGTCGAATCATAGGATTAATCTAACCGTTTTTATCCCCGGTTAAAATAGGAGATACAGAAAAATAAAATATCCCGCCAAAAGAATGGACGACGCAATTCGATGCATGGGTTGGTTGAGTTTTGCGATTAGAATCATAACCAAACCATATCCAATCATTATGGGGACTTCTAATGTCATGATGGATTTAGGGGAATCTAATGGCTGAATCATGGAGGAAATACCCAAAACGGATAAAATATTAAAAATATTGGATCCAATTATGTTTCCAATGGAAATTGCACTTTCTTTATGATAGGCCGCCATGGCGGATGTGGCCAATTCCGGCAGTGAGGTGCCAAATGCAACCACACTCATGCCAATAATGATCTCCGAAATACCGAGCAATCGGGCCATGAAAATGGCACCATCCACAAACAAATCTGCACCAAATCCCAATAATAGTATACCTCCTATTAGATAGGCCACTAACCGGCCCATGGGTGCATCCAACCTATCTTCTGATGAAGTCTCTTCTCCGTTTGGATGCCTAATACTCAGCATCACATAAAATATTAAGCTAATAAAAAAGATCATGCCTTCGAATCGGCTTAATCGTCCATCAAAGGCGAAAAACACAAATAAAGCAGAACCGGCCAGATAAATATATAAATCGCGTTTAATATTGTTATAATAAATTGAAATTGGAAAGATTAATGCGCTGAGACCCAGCACTAAACCCACATTTGCAATATTTGAACCAATCACATTTCCCACTGCAATTTCTGAACTTCCTTCCATCGCCGCTATAATACTCACCACAAGCTCCGGTAATGAGGTGCCAAATGCAACAACAGTCAATCCAATAACCAATGGGGGGATGCCCAGACGCGCTGCAATACTCACACCTCCCTTAACAATCCACTCTGCACCAAAATACAGCATGGTTGAGCCTACCGCCAGAAAAATGAGGCTCATTAACATATAATTAAACCAGCGATGGTTATAGATCGATTGGGGTCGTTTCCTTCATGGTTGACATATGTAACACGTTCTATATTAACGAACCCTTGCTTTAAGGCTTCCTCATAAAGGAGATATTTTGATGGGTTAAAAAAATTTGAAAATTGATTCATCCTGGACCAACTCAATATAAATTATGTTTATTAATAAACGTCCAGACCGGCTGTGTGACCATATAACGTATCGTTTTATCTTCCACCCATCGTTCTCGAATCTGGGTAGAAGAAATTTCAATTCGAGGAATATTCGCGAATTGTACTTTGGCTAAAATCCAATTTGGAATGTCACTGGGTCTAAATCCAGGACGAATGGCCACAATCAGTTGGCATTCGTCTAATATAGCCTTTGGATCTTGCCAATCTTGAAATTGCTTAAGCGAATCACTTCCGATAAGATAATATAAATCTTTTCGACCCAATCCAGTTTGCTTTTTATAGGTTTGGATCGTCTCTAATGAATAAGAAATTCCGCCACGCTTGAGTTCAATATCGGATATTTCAAAATTGGGATTATCCTTTGTGGCTATCTTGAGCATTTCAAGACGTATTTCCACCGAAGATATTTTTCGTTCTTTTTTATGGGGCGGAATATGGGCGGGAACAAATACAATTCTATCAAAATGTTCAGCCTCAAAAATAGTTTGGGCTACAATTAAATGTCCGAAATGAGGTGGATCAAAAGTACCACCGAATAAACAGGTTTTCACTCGAGCTCAATCCTGTCAAAGACTTCTCCCCTAACAAACCATTCATCGACGAGGTCATCCATTTTTATATTTTCAATATTTTTCCGGTTTGAATCATAATGATCTCGCGCTTCGTCCATTTCTCCCCTTTGGATATAACATTCAATTATTTTTAGATGGGTCTGGTCTATATAATCCGTATCGTAATACAAATCTGTGACTTGGTCGAAGGTTAGTAATGCGGATTTATATTCTTCCAACTTCATATAAAGAATGCCTGTTTCATATGCTTTATGAGACATTTTATTTCTTAATATTTTAATATCCTCTTGCGCTTCCACAATTTTCTCAGATGTAGGATAATCATCAATGAACTCTTGTAGTTTACCCAAGGCTTTCTCTGAATAAGTTTGATCTCGAAAATAATCTGGCGATAATATGACATAAGATTTACAAATGCGATATCTTGCCTGTTCCACAAATGGACTAAAGGGCATTTTTCGAATTAATCGGTCGTATTCCGCAATCGCCAATAAATATTCTTTGGCGTAATAATGAGACTCCCCAAAGTAATACAACGCATCGTCTCCCAATTCCGTGTGAGATGCACCAATAACTACCGTATTGAACAATAGCTGGGCTTTGACATATTTCTTTTTGTTAAAGGCGTCCAATCCTTTTTCATATTCGGCGGTATAATCGATATCTCGTATGGGTTTGTTTCCCGCACATCCTGTAAATAATAGCGTTAACCAACTTAAAATAATCACTGCAATTCGCATTAAACTTTTTCTTTCTTTCATTTTTTTGACGAGGAATTTACCACGTAAATGTTATTCCTACACCCCCAACTCCCCACTTATTTAATGGGTCATAATTCAGATGTAATTCTGGAAAATGTTTATCCTGTTTATTTGCAGTCCAAGCTGCATCCAATCCACTCAATACATGGTTAAACATCACTACCGATACGGCATAGCGGGAATAATGTTTCCAGATATTACTCTGGTGACGAAGATCTCGGTAATAATCTTTTTGTTTGGTGAGAATAATCGATTCTACATCTTCTTTTTGTACGGACCACCAATTACCTTCTGAGTCAAATGGATCATCATATTCATCATCCCATCCCCCAACAAATTGGTCGTATTTACCGATATTTTCGTAGAAATCTCGATCTCGAATTACTGATATGTCCGACCATGAATATGCCTTTAATAATTCTGATAACTGATCCGAATGATAATAATTCCCGTCTACTTTTAAACCCAACTTATGGGTGCCAATAATTATATCATTCCAATTATCTGGAAAAATAGTTTGTGTTCTAATGTACCACCTCTCTAACCCCCAGTGAATATCACCATAAGCTTCAAAATCCCTACGAATACTCTCTGCACGGCCGCTATAACGACTGGAAGACACCCAACCGATTGTCTCTACGCCTGCAAAAAGCACGGGCTTCCACCAGGGATCACTATTTTGAATTTGTCCCCATCCTGGAAGGATCAAGGATTTGAACATGGCCTTTGCAGGTAAAGACAATTCGATAGAATCTTTTTGAACGGTAAAATTTGAAGGGCCTAAAGGGCTTACTTGACCAAACCCAATGGAAAAACAAACAATGAATGGAATGGTTTTTCTCATATCAAAACCCGAATAAAACAGTCAAGTAGAATCTATTTTCTTGCCCATAACTTATGAGCTGGCCATCACCGATATCCATCTCAAATGTGTTCAATCCTCGGTGCATTTCTATACCGATAGATGTGGGGTAATTATAAAATGAATACCCGGAAAACCTCAACGCGACTCCAGCCGATTGTTTGGCATTAAATGTAGATATACTACGATTCCAAGCATCGCCCATTTGCCTCACAATCCCAATGGTACCATGCTGAAGCGTAAACCAACCCATGGGGAAATGCTTTTCCCTAAAAAGAGGTACTCGCAATCCCAATTCTCCGATAGCCATATTTGTTCCCTCAATACTATAGAAAGGATACCCTTTTAATCCGGGCAATCCACCAGCAAAAAAGTGAAAAAAGGAATCAACAGATGTTTTCGAAATCCATCCGGCTTGCCCACCTAAGGAAATGGTCCAGCGGTTTGTCTTTGGAATCTCCCATAAATATTTTCCATTCACTTCTGCCCTTACGAGATTATGTTGACTAAACGTGGAAATCAATGTACCCGATTCAGATAAATCTAATCCATCTATAAACTGATTCCATTCTTGGACCAGACTCAAATTCGCTTCAAATCCCACCGGGTTAATATTTTGATCTATTCGACGTTTATATTGTTGTATGGACCAATTTAACCCTGCTTTATTTCCTTGAAAATAATCATAACCGAATCCCGATTGGAGTTGTGGTTCCCCGACGACTTCGTCTTTAATAGACGCGCGAAATCTTGACCAGCTGCCAAATAGTTCAATGTTGGAACCGTAGAATGGAATGCGTAACCCACCTCGAAATTCAATCAATCTAAATTTGAGATTTGTGTCCAATTTATATACAGAATATGCAGTGCGTTCTTCAGTATTTCGAGTCAGGTAAAACATATCAAAAAAGAATGTTGGGTAAAGATGTTTGTACTCAAATAGAAAAAATATATCCAAATCTCTCGATCGATTCATTGACGCACCCCCGATAAGAGATACTTTTTCTAAAATCTCCGACGAATAAAAATAAACACCCGGCTTAAAAGTGCCATAGTCAATGGTCATCCTCGGCATGGTAAACATGGGTGGAAAATGATCCATATATTTTGTTGAATTTGACTCAACTGCTTCAACAATTGGTTCATTGGATAAACGACTATTCCGCTGAAAATATAATGGTGTATATCCAACGTTGGCATCATCCCTCACCGTTATACTATCCAGAATCGCTATTTTATATCCACCATCTTCAAATAATGAATAAGCGATTTTTCCAGTGTCATGAATATTGGCCATAAATGCACCACCAGAAACATTTGTCAAATATCCTTGTCGATTATCGTCGATATAATACAGATTGAATATTCCAGACCGATCATCGCTATATACCATCCCATTGGATGTAAAATCTGCCTGACGCTCATCCCATAACTCATTTGCCATTAATTCCCCAGTTGTACTGTCTTTTAGGCTTAAATAATGAATATCTTTAAAATGATGTGTGGTCATATCATATATGAGACGGTTCTTCGTCACATCATAGTTTAAACCACTGATTATTTCTTGATTATTATATGAGGTTAATTTTTCGGTAGACTTTGACTTAAGATTAATTTTGAAAATATTTTGGGTACCATCCTTAGTCGATAAATAAAATAACGAACTATCGCTTAAACTAAATACAGGAGAAAAACCCCTCGCGTCTCGGGTGATCCGGGACTCCTTTTTCGATTCAAAATTATACGCATAAATATCATAATATTTTGACCCCACCTTATTGGGTCGAT